>OBKM01000017.1_pt1 | contig 59220 bp, 57 predicted proteins | sample 1519691 | NCBI WGS metagenome assembly OBKM01 (sample SAMEA37050418, study PRJEB22526) | metagenome | biome: saline pan; feature: lake; material: water | place: Egypt | collected 2015 | depth 0.5 m
CCGCTCTTTTAACCGGCCCGCCGGTCCGCACACGGCGGCCCGACCTCCTTTTAGCTGGTTGCAGGCGCTAAGCCCCCTTCCTCAAGGAGCATCGCAGTCCGCGCTAGCGGACAAGAAGCGCAGTAGGGAGGGGATACAGCGCCGTCTTCGTTTCACTTTCACTCTGTGCCGGGTATTTACAACACTGCCAGTCGAAGACTGGAAGTGTGATGGCAGCTACTCATCGTCTCGGCTTAGAGCCCGACAAGAAAGGCGGTCGAGATGAATCTCGCCATCACCACCGAGTAGGAGTGGGTCACTCCGAATCCACGCCTGCGGAGACTGCGCTCCCTGCGCGGATGGTCGGCCTCGGCCGACTATCCGTGAAAAAGCGCGTCGCGGAACCAGGAAGCCCCACCCTCGGCGAGCGCGTCAGCGCGAGCAGGGTGGGGTAGTTCACCCCTCCTCGGGGGGCTCGAACTCGACGAGTGTGAGCTCGCGGTCGAGCATACAGTACTCGTGTGGCGGGTCGCCACGGACAGCATCGACACGGTACTGCGTTTCGAACTCGGCGCCGGCGGGCTCACAGTACTCGTGGCTGGGACACTCGGTGTAGGGACAGGGGCCCGCGAGGCCGACCTTGTTGCCGGCGAACGCGTTGTCGGTGGGCACGTTGGCGACAACGGGAACGGGTTCGACCTCGACGGCGGTCACACCGGTGTCGTGGACGGCACAGTCAAGCGTGCTCGCCCCGTCGCGAACGGCGGTGACGCGGTAGCGCTGCCCCTCGGTGAGATTGAGACACTGCTCCCGGTACGGACAGCCCTCGCAGGCCGATGACTCCCCCCGGTAGACGAACTCCTCGCCGGCCTCAGCCAGTCGCGTTCCGATGAGCGTCACCGTGGCCATACGCGACGGTTGTCCCCGGCGGGGGATAAGTCTTGAGCGGGTGCGGCCGAGAGAGAAGGCTTACAAGATGTGGAACCAAACGAACAGTCGATGACAGCGGCGGACGGCGACGACGACGACCGTCCCGCCGGGGACGAGACGGCTCGCAGGGGTAGCGGTGGCACCGCCGATAGTGGGGCGACCGGGAGGGTGACGACAGACGGTGGTGAGGTGGCCCCGGAGGGTGAGGTGGCCGCCGGCACCACCACGGAGGTGGAGGTGCCCGACAGCGACTCCGGGTTCGACGGCGCGCCGGACGACGAGGAGATGCCGCTGACCGAGCACATCGAGGAGATGCTCGGCCGGCTGCTCGCGGTCATCGTCGTGATGGGCGTGACCGCCGCGCTCGTGTTCTGGGTTGCCGACAGCGTGATCAACACGCTGTGGTACTCGTTTCTGCCCCAGCCCGAGGGGGGCATCAGCCAGTGTGGTGATATCCCCGCAAACGCGGAGGAGCCCGACGCCTGTCCTCGGGTGTACCATCCGCTCTCGCTGTTGCTGGCGCGGATGAAGGTCGCCTCGCTGGCCGGCCTGATCCTCGCGATGCCGGTCGCCGTCTACCAGTCGTACCTGTTCATGCGCCCCGGTCTGTACCCCCGCGAGCGGCGATACTACCTGGCGGCGGTGCCGACGAGTCTGCTGCTCGCGCTTGTCGGGGTCGCGTTCGCGTACTTTCTCATCTTGCCGATCCTGTTCGACTACTTCCTGTTTTACTCCGACGACGTCGCCGATATCGCATTCGGCCTCGGTGAGACGTTCGATCTCATCCTGCTGATGATGGGTCTGTTCGCGGTCATCTTCCAGATCCCGCTGCTGATCATGCTCGCCATCATGATGGGTGTCGCCACGCGGGCGTGGTTCGAGGACAAGCGGCTGCTGTTCTGGTTCGCCTTCGGTGGCATCGCCTTCCTGTTCAGCCCCGACCCGACGGGGATGGCCCCCATCATGGTCGCGGTGACGATGCTCGGTCTGTTCGAGTTCACACTCGCACTGTTACGCTGGACCGGCCGGTGACCGGCCGTGACAGCGTAACAGTGCGAAAGCCGACAACCGCAGCTGTGGGAGATGTTAGTCCTCGCCGAGCAGCGACTCGTTCTGCCGGAGATGCTCGAGCAGTGTCGGATGGAGCGGGCCGTTCGACCCGAGCAGCTCCGCCCGGCCACCGCCGTCGAGCTGTAGTTCGTAGGGCTCGCCGTGGCGGTCGGTGAGGCGCGCGCCGGCGGCCCGGGCGATGACAATCCCCGCAGCCACATCCCAGGGGTAGGTGCCGTACTCCCAGGAGCCGTCGGCGCTCCCGGCCGCGAGATAACAGAGGCTCAGCGCGGCTGACCCGAGCGCCCGGACCCCCTGTGTCTCGCCGTAAAAGTGTGTCAGGAAGTCGCCCTCCGGGTCCCACCCGGACAGGAGCATACTCTCGTCGAGGCGGTCGCAGTCTGTCGTCGTGATCTCGGTGTCGCGCTTGTAGGCGTTGCCGCCGGCGACCGCGTGGAACAGGTCGTCGGTCTCGGGCACGTAGACGACACCCATCACCGGGTCGCCCGCCTCGACCAGCCCGATGGACACCGAGTACTGTGGGTTCCCGTGTGCGAAGTTGCCCGTCCCGTCGAGCGGGTCGATCACCCAGGTGTACTCGCTCGACCCCTCGCGGAACTCGCTTTCCTCCGAGAGGATCGCGTGGTCGGGAAACTCGTTTTCGATGACGGTGGTGATAATGCGGTTGGCCTGCTCGTCGGCCTCGGTGACGATGTCGGACTTGTCTGTCTTGTACGTGACATCCTCGACGCGGCCGTGGAGTTCCCGGAGCGGTTCGCCGGCGCTCTCGGCGGCCTCACAGGCTACCTGTCGGGCCCGCTCGACTGTCGTCTGCCCCCCGTCGGATGCACCACCGAGCAGTTCGCGCGGGCCGTCCTCGGCGTCGCGAAGCCCCCAGCCGAGGCTGCTGGCGAGTGCGGTCATGAACTGGTCGTCGTAGCTCGTCCGGACGACGTGGGCCTGCCGGCTCGCGCCCGTGATATGGACAACGGAGCCACTGCTCAGCGTCTTCTGAGCGCGGCCGCCGTCGACCAGCAGGCTCGCCCCCTCGCGGGTCACCACCTCGATGTCGGTGTCGGCCGAGACAACGAGCGGACGGACGCCGAGACTGTGGGTGTGCAAGGGGACGACCTGCAGGCTGTGGTTGTTCGCCGGCAGGTGGATCGGTCCGCCGGCCGACAGCGAGATGCCGGTCGACCCTGTCGGTGTCGCCACCGCGACACCACTGCCCTCGTACTGGCCGACGTACTCGCCGTCGGCGAACACCTCCAGCCGTGTCACCTTCCGGTCGAAGGCGTTCTCCGGCGGGACGTGCTCGATCATCACGTCGTTGATACCGGTCGTGTCGATGCCCTCTGTCTCGGCACGCAGCATCTGTCGGCTGTCGATGCTCGCCCGACCGCGCAGCACCTCCGACAGCGCCTCCTCCAGAACGCCCATCTCAACCCGGGCGAGAAAGGCGAGCGTTCCTGCGTTCACACCGAGCTGTGGGATGCCGTAGGGTGTGAACCGCTTGACGCCCTCCAGGAACGTCCCGTCGCCGCCGATTGTGAGACCCAGCGTCGACTGTCCCTCGCGGTAGACGTCCTCGATGGACTCATCGAGGCCGATCACCGCCACCTCGATACCGCGCTCATCTGCCCACGTCCGCAGGCGCTCTCTCGGCTCCTCGGCGTCAGGGCTACACAGTGCGATTATCCGGTCTGTCGTCGCGAGTCGCCTGCCGTGCATTCTTCCCGTACTGGGGAGCGGACGTGCTTGAATGTTACCGTCTGCCTGCTGTCCGCCTCACGGACATATCGTGTGTCTGTCACGCGCGCCGACGAACCGGTCAGTCCACCCGGTGTGGCGGTCCGGCGCCCACGCCGGCTGAATCCGCGGTTAGCCGTCCGCCCGCCAGCGGCCGCCGATCGCCTCGCGCGGGTAGTCCTGGTACGTGCCGTCGAGGTACGTGGTGATCCGTCCGTCCCCCTGGCTGAGCGTGACCACCCACAGCACGTTCTCTCTGAGCGAGGTTTCCAGCGCGTTCATCTGTTTGGTGCCCATCCAGTCCGGGTAGTCGAGCCGGTCGATCGCCGGAACCTCCCTGCGACTGGGGCTCCGGACCCGAACCATCTGCTCCTGAATCGTTCCGTCCCCGGTCACGACAACGGCCCCGTCCCGACCGTACGCGACAGTCTCGGCGACCTGTCTGAACGCCTCTTCCGAGCCCGTGAGGACGGTACACCGCTCGACCGGCCACCTGTTGTTGCCGAGTGGGTCGGTGTACCCCTCGAAGTCGGTCTCGGCGACGATCAGGAAATACAGGCTCGGGCCGCTCACGTACTGGTCGTCCCAGCTGTCGAACCCCAGGCTCAGTGACTCGGCCACGTACCGGATCCGGTCGACGAGCTTCTGGCTCGTCGCGTACGTCTCCAGCACCCGGTCGAGCGCCTCCATCTCACGCCCGGGTTACCCGCGAACGCTCTTAACTCTGTTCAGCCCGGCACCGTCACGCTTTTGCCGGTGACCACACGCGAGCCCGGCCGGTGGCGGTCACCCCTTGATATTGCAGACCGGGTACGTCCGGGCGACACGGTCACCGATACCGAGCGCGTCCGAGACACGGACGACCTCGTCGACGTCCTTGTAGACACCGGGGGCCTCCTCGGCAACGGTCGCACCGCTCTCTGCCTTGACGTAGATGCGGTTCTGCTCGCGCAGGTCGTCCACCACGTCCCCGCCCCAGAACTCCTGTTTGGCCTGGGTGCGGGACATGAGCCGGCCGGCACCGTGGGCCGTCGAGCCGAACGTCTCGGCCAGCGAGTTCTCCCCGCCGCGCAGGATGTAGCTCCCCGCACCCATGCTGCCCGGGATGAGAATCGGCTGGCCGACATCGCTGTAGGCCGCCGGCAGCTCTGGCCGACCCGCCGGGAACGCCCGCGTCGCGCCCTTCCGGTGGACGTACAGCTCGCGCTCCCCACCCGCGACCTCGTGAACCTCCTTCTTGCCGATGTTGTGGGCCACGTCGTACAGCAGCTCCATTCTCATCTCCTGCCACGGCCGGTCGAACACCCGTTCGAAGACCCGCCTTGTCCGGTGCATGATGACCTGCCGGTTCACCCAGGCGAAGTTGATCGCGGCACACATCGCACCGTAGTACTCCTCGGCGAGTTGCGACCCGGCGGGTGCGGCCGCCAGCTCCGTGTCCGGCAACTGGTTCAATAGCCCCTGGTGGGTCTGCTCGATGTCGCGCAGATAGTCCGTACAGACCTGGTGGCCCAGCCCACGCGAGCCACAGTGGATGAGCACCACGATCTGGTCGGGCTCCAGCCCGAACTGCTCGGCGACCCCCTCCCGGTAGATGTCCGTGACACGCTGGACCTCGAGGAAGTGGTTGCCACTTCCCAGGCTGCCGACCTGGTTGCGCCCGCGGTCTTTGGCCCTCTGTGAGACGGCACCCGGGTCGGCGTCCCGCCGGACCCCCTCGTCCTCGCAGTGGGCCAGGTCAGACTCGATCCCGTGTCCCGCCTCGACGGCCCACTCGACACCCCGCTCCAGGATCTCCTCGACCGGCGCGTTCTCGACGATGTCACCCCCGCCCAGCCCCGTCGGCACGTTCGCAAACAGCGCGTCGACGAGTTCCTCCTCGTGACCCGCCACGTCGTCGTATGTGAGGTTTGTTTTCAACATTCTTACGCCGCAATTAATATCGTAACCAATCGCCCCAGGGCTGATACAGCCCTCCTCGGCGTCGATACCGGCGACGCCGCCGACGGGAAAGCCGTACCCCTGGTGGGCGTCGGGGAGCGCGAGCGCGTACCTCTGGATGCCGGGTAGGTGGGTGGTGTTTCGCAACTGCTGGAGGCTCTTGTCCCCCGCAATCTCCTCCAGCAGTCGTTCGCTTGCGAGCACACGGGCGGGAACACGCATCTCCCCTTCCTGTGGCATCTCCCAGACGTACTCGCGGACCTTCTCGAGGGTGATATCTCCGGCGTCGAACGTGGTCATACCCGGATCTACTTCCGGCGGCCACATGAAACGTTCGGCACCCGACCTCCCCCGGGCCCGCTCCGGCCGCGCCGGCGGCTGTCGGACATCCGACGACGGGCGCTTCCGACCGCCCTCCAGCGGTTGAGCAGGACGCCGTGTCTGACACGGGTCTGACGCGATTTAATAAGACAAGAGGCTCTAGAATCTGTATGCGCATACAGGGCGGCGAGTTCGAGCGCATCCGGTCGGTGCTGGAGGCGGCGGACCCTGACGAGCCGCTGACAGCCAGCGAGATAGTTCAGTTGCTTGCGGAGCACGGCGAGGAGTTCGAGAGCGCACACCGCGTTGCGACGGTGCTCGGCCGGCGTGCCGAGACGGGTGAGATCGAGGTCATCCGTGACCGCCCGTACCGGTACCGCGTAATCGACGAGCGGGCCGAACACAGCTGAGCCCGGCTCCGGCGTCAGCCGAGCAGGCGCCCGGCCGTGCGCTCGTATACCTCCCGACACCGGTCGAGAGCCGCGAGCGAGACGCTCTCGGTCGCAGTGTGTGCCTCGCCGGGCTCGGCCGGCCCACAGACGACACAGGTCGTGCCGGCATCGGCCAGCCAGCCGGCGTCGGTCGCGTGGGGTTTGATGACGGCCTCCGGGGTGCCGTCCTGACCTGCGGCGGCCGCCGCGAGCACATCGTCTGCGAAGGCCTCGTCGTGGCAGGCCATCGGCGGCAGATCCTGGTCGAGTTCCCACCCGACCGGGAGTTCATCGAGCGGTGCGCGCTCGCCCGGCACCGTCCGCTCGTCGACCGTGACCGCACAGCGGTCCGGGACGACGTTCCAGGCCGACCCGCCCTCGATCCCGGTGACGACGATACTCCCCTCCACCTGCCGGCCGAGCACGGTCGTCGCCGGCGGGTCGAACTCCCGCAGCGCGCTGATGGCGTCACTTGCGCGGTAGATGGCGTTCTCGCCGGCCGCGGGTTCGCTGGCGTGGGCGGCCACCCCGTCGGCGACAAGTGTGCTGGCGCGCCGCCCCTTGTGGGCGACAGCCACGTCCGTGACACCGGGCGCGGAGTAGCCGGTCGACCCCTCCGCGACGACGGCATATGTCGGCGCGAACCCGTCGGCGATTGCCGCCCGTGCACCGCGACCGCCGACCTCCTCGCCGGCGAACGAGGCAAAGACCAGCCCCTCCCGGCCGCTCCCCCGGAACGCCAGCATCGCGGCCGCAACCGCCCCCTTCATGTCGGCCACCCCGCCCGTGGAGGCGGCCCTCGCGCCGCTCGACGACGTACCCGTCGCCGTTGCGCTGGCGCTCGTCGGGCGCCACCACGTCGTGGTGGCCGACCAGCGCGAGTGTCGGCCCGGCGTCTGTGTCGGCTCCACCCCCGTGGCGGGCGATGATGTTCCCGTGTTGGTCGTGCTCGACGGCGGCGTCGGTCTGTTCGCGGAGCCAGCTCTCGATGAACACACCCGCCTGCGTTTCGTCCTCGTGGCTGGGTATCTCGACGAGTTCGCGCGCGAGCCCAGCGACGACGTCGCTCATGCCCTCCTGTCATCCCCGACGGAAAAAAGCCCGTCGGCGGGGTCCCGCCGCAGGGGTGGCGAAGCGGTCGTCGGTCGGCGCCCGCCCGCTGTCGCGGCGCCGGTCACCCGTCTGGCGGCGAGAGCTCCCGGCCGAACTCGTCGAAGACATCGATCTCGGGGATGTCGTACTCGATGCGGCGCTGCTCCCGGCGGTCGTGGTTCTCCAGCGGGTCCGCGACAGACTCCCACCCGGGCTTGACCGCGATTGACTCGGCGGGTGTGCCCGCCGCGATATGGTGGGCCGGGAGGTCGTCTTTGAGAACGGACTTGGCCGCGAGCAGCGCGTTCCGGCCGACTCTCACCCCCGCACGAACCATCGCATCGTAGGTCACGCGCGCGTCGTCCTCGATGATGGTGTGGTAGTTACGGACCTCCGTCTGGTCGACGATGTCGTGGTCGTGGCTGTAGATGTGGGCGTCGTCGGAGATCGAGACGCGGTCGCCGATGGTCAACCGCCCCCGGTCGTCCAGGTGCACGTTGTCGTGGATCACGACGTTGTCCCCGACCTCGATGTTGTGGCCGTAGGTCATCGAGATGTTCTTGAAAAACCGCGGGCTCTCGCCACACTCGGCGAACAGGTGGTCGGCGAGCATCCGGCGGAACTCGAGCGCGAAGGCGACGTTGTCGGCCATCGGTGTCGCGTCGAACTGCCGCCAGAGCCACTGGAGATGTTTCGAGCGCTCGAACTCCTGGGCCTCGGCCTCGGCGTAGTACTCGCTTTCGAGGGTGGCGTTGCAGGGGTCGTACCCCTGGAGACGGACCCGCTCGGCCGGCGACACCGCCTCGCCGGCCTGCCAGCGGTCGTACGCCTCCCGGTCGCCGTGCAGGTCAACGAGCACCTCCTCGACAACAGTACAGGTGTCCTCCGGCCCCGAGAGCCGCCTGTCGACCGCCTCGACGAACGCCTCCAACCCCGCCGCAGCGTCGTCGGGTAACGACACGTGACGCTTGGTCATGCCATCCCTTGGCTGTGGGCGCTGATAGTGGTTTCCTCTCCTCGACGCTCCCCCCGGTACGGGCGGTCGAGGCGACTGTGTCGGGGTTGTTGACGGGCGGTCAACACCGGCACTCCTGTTGCTTCCACGGATCCATTCCAGACAAATAACATCAAATACGCTTATGTCTCCGGCTGTCGAAACGATGCTGTATGTCAGGGGACAGCGGAAACGCGCTTGTCAACTGGTACGACCGTCGTATCGGCACATCATCGACCGCGGACGAGGCGTACGGCTATCTGGTGTTCGTTCTCGGGGTGGTGCTGGGCGTCGTCGGCATCGGGCTGGTGCTGGTGAGCGGTATCGAATCGACCGAGCGGGGGGTTGGCTCGATGCTGGCCGGGATTGCGCTGTTGCTGTTGATGATCGGACCGGTGATCAGGCTCCCCCTCCGGAAGTCCGCGACGTACCTCTCCTACCTGGGGGCGTTTGTCTGTCTGGCGGCTGTGGTCTGGTTTTTCATCGCCTACCCCGATGAGTTCGGGACGGCGTTCGAGGGGTCCGAGGTCGAAATCATCGGGGTGTACGGCATCGGTATCGTCATCATCGCCATCGGCGGCATCTTCACCCCGTTGCTGGTCAGCGACCGCGAGGCCCGGGAGACGGCACAGCGGCGGGCGAGAGCGGCCGAGACAGAGCGCCGTGCCGCCCAGGCGGAGGCCGATGCCGAGCGCGCGGCGCGCACGGCGGCCGAGGAGGAGCTGACCCGTATCGAGGACAGCCAGTCACAGTTCGAACTGTACACGGACCGCGGTGGCAAGCACCGCTGGCGGCTCCGCCACCGCAACGGGAACATCCTCGCCGACAGCTCACAGGGCTACGCCTCGCGACAGAAGGCCCAGCAGGGGCTCAGCGCGGTGAAACGCGACGCCTTCGGCGCGAACGTCGTCGACCTGGACAGGACGAGCGTCGGGGCTGTGGCGGTCGAAAACGAGACCGAGACACCCTTTCTCGGCGAGACAGCCGAGAGCCAGTCCACCTTCGAGGTTTACGAGGACGCCGGTGGGGGGTACCGCTGGCGACTCCGCCACGACAACGGCGAGATCATCGCAGACAGCGGCGAGGGGTACGCCTCGGCGTCGAGCCGGGACGATGCCGTCGAGCGGGTCCGTGGGTACGCCCAGGTTGCGGACTACCTCAAGCTGGACCCCGCGGCCTTCGAGGTCTACCGCGACGCCGGCGGCAAGCACCGCTGGCGGCTCCTGCACCGCAACGGCAACGTCCTCGCGGACAGCGGCCAAGGCTACGCCTCGCGACAGAAGGCCCAGCAGGGGCTGGACAGTGTGAGACACAACATCACAGAGGGCGCCAGCGCCTCCGTCGAGGTCTACGAGGACGCGGGCGGGGAGTACCGCTGGCGACTCGTCCACCAGAACGGGAACACCATCGCCGACGGCGGGGAGGGGTACGCCTCCGAGACCGGCGCGGAGCGTGCCGTCGACCGGGTCCGCGAGCACGCCCCTGATGCACACGTCCTCGATGTCGGGGTCGCGGCGTTCGAGATCTACGAGGACACGGCCGGGGAGTGGCGCTGGCGGCTGCGTCACCGCAACGGCTCGATTCTGGCCGACTCCGCCGAGGGCTACGCCCGGCGCGATGGCGCCGAGGACGGTATCAACAGCGTCAAGCGGGACGCCCCCGGCGCGCCGGTCGAGGGCTAGATGACGCCCGTGACGGTCGCCGCCTCGCGGGCGGCGGCCTCGCTGATACCGTCGCCGAGAATCGTGTAGCGGTCACGCACCTCGTTTGCCGTGGCCAGTGCGGTCACGAGCTGTTCCTCGTCGATGCCCAGCCCGTCTGCGGTCGTCGGTGCGCCGATGTCGTCGAGCGCGCGACGGATATCCGGCCAGAGTTGCTCACCCGTCTGCAGATACGCAACCATAATCGCGCCGACACCGACCTGGTGGCCGTGCAGTGCTGCTCCCGGAACCATCCGGTCAAGCTGGTGTGAAAAGAGGTGCTCGGCCCCGCTCGCCGGCCGGGAGGAGCCTGCGATGCTCATCGCCACGCCCGAGGAGACAAGCGCCTTGATCACGACCCAGGCCGACTCCTCCAGCCCCGGCCGGATATCCCCGGAGTGTTCGACGAGCAACTCGGCGGTCATCCGCGAGAGGGCCCCCGCGTACTCGGAGTACGGCGCCCCCTGCAGGCGGTGGGCGAGTTGCCAGTCCCGGACCGCCGTGTAGTTCGAGATGATGTCGGCACAGCCGGCGGTGGTGAGCCGCCACGGGGCGTCCGCGAGGACGGTGGTGTCGGCGACGACGGCAAGCGGCGGGCGGGCGGCGACGCTGTGGCGGGTGTCCCCGTCGGGAACCGACCCACGCGAGGAGACGATCCCGTCGTGGCTCGCGGCGGTCGGGATCGAGACGAACCCGAGCGTCCGGTCGGCGGCAGCCATCTTCGTGATGTCGATCGCCTTGCCCCCACCGATGCCGACGAGATACGCCGCATCGACCGCATCGACCCGGTCGAGCACCCGCTCGACGGCGTCGAACGTCGCCTCCTCGACGACGACCACCTCCGGGTCGGGTCCGAACTCGCGCAACTGCGCGACAACCCGCTCGCCGGCCACCTTCCGGGGTGTCGGGCTGGTCACCACAAGCGGCTGCCCGGAGAGGTGTGTCTCCGCGATAGCCTCGCCGGCCCGTGCGAGCACGCCCTGACCGACCACGACGTTGCGCGGCAGCTGTATCCACCTCGACTTCTCGAACATCTGTGTCTGCCTGTGGTGGGCACACGGGCATAAACTCACGGCTCGGGGCCGGTCAGACCGACGCCCCCGCGGCGAGTTCGCTGGCCTTGTTCCGGGACTGTGCCACGACGGCCGGCCGCGCCTCGAACTCGATTGTGACCTGGTCGCCGTACTCCACGGCGGTGACGTTCGCGTTGTCGTGAATCCAGGAGATGACGCTCATCGTCTCTTCGGTCATCGGGAGAACGAGCCGCTCGCGCTCGAACTCCGGCAGCTCCTCGTGAACCCGGGCCCGGAGTTCGTCGACGTTCTCGCCGGTCTGTGCGCTCACAACGACCGGATTCGGCGCGAGTGCGGACAGGGCCTCGACTTTCCCCTGCAACTCACGCTCGTCGACGCGGTCACGCTTGTTGAGCACCGTCACGATGGGGGCCTCGTTGCGCTCGTAGAGCGTGTCGTGGCAGGTGACGAGCTTCTCGCGCATCTCCGGGATCGGTTCGCTCGCGTCGACCACGAGCAACACCAGGTCCGCGAGGTAGACCGAATCCAGCGTCGACTTGAACGACTCGACGAGCCAGTGTGGCAGATCCGAGATGAACCCGACGGTGTCGGTCACGAGCACCTCGCGGGGCCCGACCTCGGCCCGGCGGGTGGTCGTCCCGAGCGTGGTGAACAGCCGGTTCTCTGACTCGGCGGTGCTGTCCAGGTCGGGGTGGAGGTCCTGGTTCTCGTCGACATCGAGTTCGGCAGCCAGGCGCCGGAGCAGTGTCGACTTGCCGGCGTTAGTGTAGCCCGCGAGCGCCACGAGGTCGAATCCCGACTCGCGGCGCTGCTCGCGCCGTTGCTGGTCGTCGCGCTCTATCTGCTCGAGGTCCTCGCGGATGCGGGCGATACGCGCTTTGATGTCCCGCTCGCGGCTCTCGTCGTACTCGCCGAGCCCCATGAAGCCGGGCCGCTCGTCGCGCTTGGCGAGGCTCGCTTTCGCCTCTGCCCGCGGCAGCTCGTAGCGCAACTCCGCCAGTTCAACCTGCAACTGTGCCTTGCGGGTCCGGGCACGCTGTCCGAAGATCTCGAGAATGAGCCGGAAGCGGTCGACGACCCGAACCCCCTCGGGGAGCTTGTTCCCGACGTTGAACGTCTGGTACGGGCCGAGCTCGTTGTCGACGACCAGGGTCGTCGCCCCCGTCGTGGCGACGACCGCCGCCATCTCCTCGATTTTCCCCTCGCCGAAGTGGTAGGCTGGGTCCTCGGTGCGTGTCTGTGTGACCGTCTCGACCACCGTGTAGCCCGCCGCACGGGCCAACTCCTCGATCTCGGTGGTGTCCCCGGTGCCGGAGTCCACCCGCTTCGCGACGACGGCGCGTTCGCCGGTCTCGGATTCTCCTGTCACTCACCCTGGGGTAGGTCACGGCGATATTTGAAATGCGGGGTTGATCTCCCGCGGTGGGTGTCCCCGAAGACACGCCCGAGAGCGGCGTGTCACTCTTCCAGACAGCTCCCCCGTTTTACTACCGGCTCGGGCGATCGCTGGTGTCGGCCCACCTGTCCTCACAGCCCCCGGGACAGTCGTGCGTGTTGAACGGGTCGAACGTCCGTGGCGCGTTGCTCGCCGTGAACTGCTCGCGTGTCTCGCCTGTGGGCCGGGGCTCCGTTGTGGCGTGTGGATGTGTGCTCATGGCTGAGTGACGGCACGCCGGGAGCCTATGAGGACAGGCGGTGAGCGCCCCCGTCGTATGGGCTCTGGGCTCCCATTCCTAATAAATGTTCATGATACTCGGGGCCCATAACGCGTGTCCGTCGGCCGCCGGGATGTGCACGGCGGGAACACCGGCACGCCGACGGTCGTGGGACCGAATGACTGACAAGCCCGTCGGACCAAACACAGGTGATGGTACTGGAGACGGTACAGCGGGCGGCCATTCTGCTCGTTCTCGCGGTGGTGCTCGTCTACGTCTGGCACAACGCCGGCCGGGGGCGCTGGCGGGGGCGGCTCACAGACCGGTTCGTCTACGGCGTTCCGTGGGGCTCGCTCGTAAGCCTCGTTTTTGTTCTGCTGGTCTATCTGTTCGTCCAGAGCGGTCTCGAGTCCTGGAGTGATCCGGCGGTGGTGCCGTTCAGAAGCTGGTCGTACTCCTATCTGCAGGGGATGCTGGCGGCGGGGTTCACCCACTCGGGGCCGGGTCACCTGATCAGCAACGTGCTCGCGGCGCTCGTGCTCGCGCCGCTTGTCGAGTACGCCTGGGGCCACTACCCGCCGGCGGACCGCGAGGACGACCAGACCACCAGCCAGGAGTCCGGCCCCGACCCACCGTCCGGGACCCGCGGCGTCAGGACGACCGGCCGGACAGCCGACACCGGCCGAGGCTCCGGGCCCGAGCCACCCACCGCAGCCGACCGGGCCGCCGTGACGACCGGCCGGACCGCCGACACCGCCGACGACCGGGTGACACCGGCGAGCGATGGCCATCTGGCCGGCACTACCGACGACCGGACGGGCCCGCGTGGGCTCTGCGCGCGGCCGCTGGTCCGTGCACTCGTCGTTTTCCCGGCGGGTCTCATCGTCGTCAGCCTCCTGACCTCTGTGTTCGCGGCCGGCTTCTCGCTTGGCTACTCGGGGACGGTCTTTTTTCTGCTGGGTGCTGCGGTGGTGCTGGTGCCGGTCGCGACGATCGTTGCGATGGTCGCGTTGACCGGTGTGAACGTCGTGGTCTCGGCCCTGCAGACGCCGGTGTTACAGGCGACCGCCGACCCCGGCGCCCCCGGGCCGCCGGCCTGGGTTGGTATCAACGTGCAGGCACACCTGCTGGGGTTTTTGCTCGGCGTGCTGGCCGCGGTGGCGCTGCTCAGATACCGGGACCGCTGGCCGGATGTCGGTCACCTCGCGCTCGCGGTGGTGCTGGTCGTGCTCTCGCGGAACCTGTGGGCGTTCGCGACCAGTTCTGGCGGGGTGTTCACCCGCTGGCAGGCGCTCGGTGTCGTGTTCGTGCTCTTTCTCTCCGCCGTCATCGTGGCGATCGTGGCTGTCGACAACGTCCAACTCGCCGGCTCGGTGACACTGCGGGGTGTTGTGGTCGGTGGCGTCGTCCTCATCACGGTTCTGGTCGCGCTGGCGAGTGTGCCGCTGAACCTGCCCGGGATGGCAGACGAGCCTGTCCCCGACACCGGTGGCATCGAAATCCGGGACTACACGGTCACCTACGCCGAGAACACCCCGCACGGCCGGGTGGCGACCAACTCGAGCGGTGTCATCGTCGTCAGCGAACAGCGCGAGGCCTGGTCGCGGGCCGTGCGTGTCGACGAGCTCCGGCACCGCGGTGAGGCGACGGCGACTGTCGGTGGCGTCGGCTGGCGCGAGACTGTCGACGTCGAGCGCTCCGGGTGGGCGGTTGCCGGCAACGACACCGTCTATACTGTCGCGCTGGAACACGGCGACCAGCGGGTCCAGCCGTTCCGGTCCGACCCGGCCAGCGCCGACGCCCGCATCGCCGGTCACGGGCTGCGGGTCGCCGCGGGCCCCGAGTTCACCGTCCAGATCACCCGCGACAGCGAGATCGTCGGCGAGACAGCCATCCCACCAGCCAACGAGAGCCGGACTGTCGAGCTGGCCGACGCCGCCACAGTCGAGCAACTCACCGTCAGGGCCCTCGAACGGGATGGCGACGCCCGGGTGCTTGTCGAGCACGGCGAGACGCGCGTGCTCGTGGCCGAGGAGGAAACCTACAGCTGAGCGCGGCGACAGCCGGGCCTCGCTCAGGTGCCCGACGGTGTGACAGTCGGGACCGACACGCCGTCAGCCGCCGGCGCTGTCGGTCGCCGGGGGATCGTCGGTCCTGGGCAGGCCGAGCCTGACGGGCAGCCCCGACCCGGTTCAGTTCCACCGCGGTAGCGTACGAGACTTAAACCTGGGGGCGGTATGTACGTGTAACCGATGACATCCCAGCAGTCACGACTCGGCGGCGGGGAGAACATCGCCGAGGAGCTGGCCGAGAGCCAGCGGGCTATCTCCATCGCCGAGTTCTTCGAGAAGAACCGCCACATGCTCGGGTTCGACTCGGGCGCCCGGGCGCTTGTCACCGCCGTCAAGGAGGGCGTCGACAACAGCCTCGACGCCTGTGAGGAGGCCGGTATCCTGCCGGATATCTACGTCGAGATACAGGAAAATCGAGACTATTACAGAGTCATCATAGAGGACAACGGCCCCGGAATCACGAAAGACCAGTTGCCAAAGATTTTCGGGAAACTGCTGTACGGAAGTCGGTTTCACAGGCGGGTTCAGGCTCGTGGTCAGCAGGGCATCGGGATCTCGGCGGCGGTGCTTTACTCACAGCTCACCTCGGGCAAGCCGGCGAAAGTGACCTCCCGAACACAGGGGAGCAGAGAGGCCAAATATTTCGAGGTCATCGTCGACACAGAGGAGAACGAGCCCGAGATAAGCGTCGAGGAGACGCGCACCTGGGAGCGGCCCCACGGGACGCGCATCGAGCTGGAGATGGAGGCGAACATGCGTGCCCGCCAGCAGCTCCACGACTACATCAAACACACGGCGGTTGTCAACCCCCACGCCCGTGTCGAGTTGCGCGAGCCGGACGGACAGTTCAAGTACGAGCGCGCAACCGACCAGTTGCCCGCCGAGACAGAGGAGATACGGCCCCACCCACACGGTGTCGAGCTCGGAACGCTCATCAAGATGGCCGAATCGACCGAGTCGTACTCGGTGTCGGGGTTCCTGCAGGGTGAGTTCACCCGCGTCGGCCAGAAGACCGCCGACAGCATCATCGACAACTTCCGGGACCGTCACTTCGGGCGGGAGATGAGCTGGCGGCCACCGCAGGCACACGAGGGGGACATCGAGTCGGCAGTCGAGGCGGCGGTCGCCAACAAGGGGGCCGAGGCCACGGCCGATTTCGCTGCGCGGGTCGCGGCCGGGCTCGACCGCGACCGGGTCGCCCACCACGAGGTCGTCGCGGTTGTCGACGAGACCGCGGAGGCGGTCCAGGTCGAGTACGGGACAACGTTCGGGTCGACGGTCCGGGAGAACGCCGTCGCGGCCGCCTGGGAGACGATCACCGACACCCGCGAGTCGGATCTGTCCCTGCTGGTCGACGGGGCGACGACAACACGCAAGGACGACGCGGTGGTGCAGGCGCTCGCGGAGCGTCTCGCCGCGAAGTTCGCCGTCGGCGACCGTCACCGGGTCACCTACCAGCAGCTCTACGAGTTCGTCGACCGAGCCGCCGATATGACCGAGCGACACGACGACGCGACAATCGGGGACACCGCCCGGGGGAACGTCCACGAAGCCCTGTGGGGGGCCGCCACCCGGGTGCCCGACGACCCGCCGAAGCTGCGGGCCGTGGCCAACAACCGCGACACCGCCTCACAGCTGCTGGAGGCGATGCGTGAGGCGGACATCATCTCGCCGCCAACGGGCTGTCTCGCACCCATCACCGACGAGCTGGTCGAGGCCGGTCTGCGCAAGGAGTACGACGCCGACTTCTACGCCGCGACAACGCGTGACGCGTCGGTCCACGGCGGCGACCCGTTCGTTGTCGAGACCGGTATCGCCTACGGCGGTGATATCGCCGACGGCAGCGCGTCGATACTGCGCTTTGCCAACCGTGTCCCGCTTGTCTACCAGCGCGGGGCCTGTGCCACCACCGACGTGGTCAAGGGTATCAACTGGCGCAACTACGGGCTCGACCAACCCGGTGGCACCGGCATCCCCAACGGGCCGGTTGTGATCATGGTCCACGTCGCCTCGACGAACGTGCCGTTCACCAGCGAGTCGAAGGATGCCGTCGCCAACGTCCCCGAGATCGAGAAGGAGATCGAGCTTGCACTCCGGGAGAGCGCCCGCGAACTGAAAAGCTACCTCAACAGGCGACGCTCGATGCAACAGCGCCGCGAGAAACAGGACAAGCTCGGCACCATCCTCCCGGAAATGGCCGAGAAACTCGCGGGCGTGACCGGCCGCGACCCGCTCGACATCGACACGACGATGGCCCGCATCATGAACGACGTGCTGGTCACCCGTGAGCGCGAGGCCGGCACCGTCGCGCTCCGCGTCGAGAACAACGACGACACCAACGCCGACCTCGAAATCACGGAGGTCGTCGAGGCTGACACCGAACCCGCGCCTGTCGACGGCGACGGGGGGTCGGGCGAGGCGACCGTCGTCGAGATGGACGGCGAGTGGTTCCTCAAGTGGGAGCCGACCGTCGGAGGTGGCGAGACGGCTGTCCTCCGGTACGAGGTCGACGGTGACGCCGACACGTCGGCCGTCGTCGACGGTGTCCCGGACGAGAAACTGACCAACGACGCCTGAGTACAATGAGCACCGACAACACCCCGACAGCTGACAGCACAGACACACCGGACACGCGACAGCGGCTGCTCGACCTGGCCGACCAGTTCTACGACCAGTTCGCTGACGGCGACGTCCCGAGCGTACAGATCCCGACGCGAACAAAACGCAACATCGAGTACGACGAACAGCAGAACGTCTGGGTGTACGGTGACCGGACCTCCACCCGGAGCGCGAAGTCGGTCGGCGGCGCACAGAAGCTGCTCAAGGCCGTCTACACAATCGACTTTCTCGCGCGCCAGCTCGACGAGGGCCGCTCGTCGACGCTGCGCGAACTCTACTACCTCTCGGAGTCCTGGGACCTCGACGAGGCACAGTTCAACGGCCAGGACGAGTCAAACCAGCTCATCGAGGATCTGGAGATCGTCACGGGGGCGACCCGCGAGGACTTCCATATGCGCCCGGAGGAGTCCGGCGCGACGGTGATGGGACCGCTCGAAATCCGGGAGCAGACAAGACGCGGCGAACGGGAGATCCACTGCCAGGAGGATGTCGGCGAAGGGGGCTACCAGATCCCGAACAACCCCGACACGATCGAGTTTCTCGACAACGACGCCGAGTTCGCGCTGTGTGTCGAGACCGGCGGTATGCGCGACCGGCTTGTCGAGAACGGCTTCGACGAGGCCTACGACTGTATCGTCGTCCACCTGAAGGGCCAGCCCGCCCGCGCCACCCGGCGGCTCACCAAGCGCCTGCACGACGAACTCGACCTGCCGATTGTGGTGTTCACCGACGGCGACCCGTGGAGCTACCGCATCTACGGCTCGGTCGCCTACGGCTCGATCAAGAGTGCCCACCTCTCGGCGTACCTGGCGACGCCACAGGCCGAGTTCGTCGGCATCCGCCCCGAAGACATCGTCGAGTACGACCTCCCGACTGACCCGCTCAGCGACTCCGACATCAACGCCCTGGAGTCTGAACTCGAGGACCCCCGCTACCAGACGGAGTTCTGGCGCGAGCAGATCGAACTGCAACTGGAGATCGGAAAGAAGTCCGAACAGCAGTCACTGGCCTCGCGGGGCCTGGATTTTGTCACCGACACCTACCTGCCCGAGCGGCTCTCGGAGATGGGCGTCGTGTAGCCCGAGCGACAGGCGGGGGCCGCCGGAAAGCGGGCGTCAGAACAGCCGGTCGAGCACGAGCCGCTCGTAGAGCGTGCGCTGCCGGGCACTGTTCGTCTGGACCATGATCGCGGTGCAGTCGACCGCCTCGACAAGCTGGTCGGGAGGGCTCCCGCGGAGTCTGTCGAGCGTCCCACCGCGGCTGACGCCAGTAACAAGCAGGTCCGCGTCACCGGCGAACCGCGCGACGCCGTCGACAGGGTCGTCGGTTTCGAGCACCGTCGACCGGGTCGGGACTGTCAGGATCGACATCAGATCGTTGTGGTACTTCTCGGCGGACTCGCGGCGCTCGGGCGCGGCGCCCTCCGGGATCGCCCGCAGGAGGTTGAGTTCGGCGCCGGTCTCCTCGGCGATGGCATCCGCGATGAGCAGCTTCAACCCATCGTAGGGCCCCTCGCCGCGGCTGGCGACCGCGATCTCCTCGATCCCCTCGAACCCGCGGTCCTCGACCAGCGCCACGTCACAGGGGGCGTGCTGGAGAATCCACTCTGTCTCTCGGCTCCCCAGAAGCGAGGTGAACCCCTCCCCAGCCTGTCGCTCTACGAGAAGGAGATCGACGTCCTCGAACGTGGCGAAATCCACAATCGCCTCACGGTGGTCTCTGCTGTCGATCTCCCGGTACTCGATGCTCGCCAGCGAGCCACCAGCGTCCTCGGCAGACTCGACTGCCACACCACCCGAGGTCCGGAGGCGGCCGCTGTCGGGGTACCACTCCGGCGCCTCCTCGGGGTCCTCCGGGAGCCAGTCCGGCCGCGTCTCCGACTGGGCCCCGGTCTGTCCGCCGGGCGAGATGTGGTCCGGCACGTCGATAAACTCGACAACCGAGACAACCGCGGTCCGGAGCCGACCGAGATCCGAGGCGACCCGGACCATATCCCGGCGCGCATCGGCGGAGGTGTTCTCCGTGATGGCGACGAGCACGTCGTATCTGCGGGTGGATTCGAACAGTTCGCGGGTCCGCTCGACGGCCCGCTGGCCGACGGATTCACGAGCCCCCGCCTGGACGGCACTCTCGCTCTCCTCGCCCGCCTGGGAGCGCCTGACGTACACGACATACCAGATCACGGCGAGCAGTGCGATACCGAGCGCCCCGGCAACGGCGATCGGCCCGGTGAACCAAAGCACCAGCAGACCACCGGCGATCCCGAAAAGCGGCATCCAGGGGTACAGCGGCGTCTCGAAGGCCGGGTTGTACCCCTCCAGGGCACCCTCCCGGAAGCCGATGAGCGCGACGTTCAACAGCATGAAGACGAGAATCTGGAACGCGCTGCCGAACGCGGCCACCTGTCCGATGGGGAGAAAGGTCAGCAGTGCCAGGATCCCGCCGGTGAGTGCGACCGCGTAGACGGGTGTGGCGAACCGCTCGCTGACCTGCTCGAACTTCGACGGGAAGACGCCGTCACGGGCCATCGCCAGCGGGAACCGCGAGGCTGCGAGCAGACCGGCGTTCGCCGTCGAGGCGAGCGCCATCAGCGCCGCGACCACGATGGCGATGGCAAATATCTCGCCGAACCCGCCGAACAGCCCCTCCGCCGCCAGTGCGATGATCGCCCCCTCGCCCTCTCCCGTGAGGAGCTCCACCGGGGTGATCTGGCCGGCCTGTTCGGCGACGTCGTACACACCGAAGGTCACGTAGACGACAACCGCGTAGACAAACGCGACGAACGCGAGCGCGCCGCCGATGGCGAGTGGCAGGTTCCGGCCGGGGTCTGCGACCTCCTCGGCGACTGCGCCGACCTTGGTCAGGCCGGCGTAGGAGATGAACACGATGGCTGTCGCCTCCAGGATGTTGATGCTGTCCTGTGTCGGGTTGAACGCCCCCTCGACGCGGCTGGACTGGATCTCGGGGATCCCGCCGAGCACGTACGCCCCCAGGATGGTGATCAGTATGCCAACAAGCGCGAACTGCAGCTTTCCGGAACCCTCCGCGCTCACGAGATTGACGACGGTAAAAAGGATTGCGAGCCCGAGCGCGATGGCGGTCACGACGACAGGGTCGGCCAGCGAGTCACTCACGAACAGCAGGTACGGGACCCCGCCGACAAGCGCCAGGGCACTCTTCAGGTTGAGCATCAGCCACGTCCCGACGCCGGCGATGGTGCCGAGCAGTGGGCCCATGCTCCGGTCGACGTAGAGGTACGGCCCCCCGTCCTCGGGCATGGCCGTCGACATCTCGGCGACTGCGAGCGCCGCAGGTAAGACGAGCACCGCCGCGAAGATGAACCCCAGCACTGCTCGCGGCCCTGCGTCCGCGCTGACGAACGCGACACCTGGCAGGACGAAAATCCCAGAGCCGATCATCGCACCGACCGCGATGGCGAACGTTTCCGACAGTCCGAGATCGCGTTTCAGATCAGTTGGCATGGTTTTGAGTTGGGTTCTGTGAGTGTCCCGGGCGGACCATCGCTCACCGTCGTCTCATCCGGTGAGCCCCGCTGTCTCCCCTGAACGTATCGTCATTACACACATAACACATACGAGAACCTAACTGCCATACCTTACTCGTGAACCATCTCAGATCGGGCCCCGGACACCTGCCCCGACCGCGCGTGACAGCGGCCCGGGTTCGCCGCATCTGTGCCCGCGGCTCGACCGCACCCGCGAGCGGGGGTCTGGGGGCTCTGTCTCGGCCACAGCAGGCTGCGGTATAATCAGTCTTAAGCCCGCGCGCTCACTCTATCCAGGTATGTACACACGGGACCTGTCGGCTCACACCCCCTATCGGGCGGGACGCGGCGTCGAGGAGGTGGCTCGCGAGCTGGGACTGGACCCCGCGGAGCTGATCAAACTCTCCTCGAACGAGAACCCGCTCGGGCCGAGTCCCGCCGCCGTCGAGGCGATTCACGAGGCTGCCGACGGCGTCCACACGTACCCGAAGGCGGTTCACACCGATCTCACGGCGGCGCTCGCAGAGGAGTGGCACCTGAGCCCGCGACAGGTGTGGCTGACAGCGGGTGGTGACGGCTTTCTGGACTATCTCGCCCGGGCGATGCTCGAGCCAGGTGACCGGGTGCTCGTGCCCGACCCCGGCTTCTCGTACTACCCGATGAGCGCCCGCCGCCACGGTGGCCGCGTCGACCGGTACCGGCTCGACCGGGCCGACGACTTCGCACAGTCGGCCGAGACGGTGCTGTCAGCCGCCGACGGCCACCGTCTCATCTACGTCACCAGCCCACACAGCCCCACCGGGTCGGAGATGCCGCTGGCGGCGATCGAGCGACTCGCGGCGGCGACCGGCGAGGAGACGCTCATCGTGGTCGACGAGGCCTATGGCATGTTCACCGACCGCCCGTCTGCGCGGCGTCTACTCGACGGGCGCGACGATATCTGTGTGTTGCGGACCTTCTCGAAGGCCCACGGGCTCGCTGGTCTGCGCGTGGGTTACGGGCTCGTTCCCGAGGCCTGGGCCGACGCCTACGACCGTATCAACACCCCGTTCGCGGTGAACACGCTCGCCTGCCGTGCCGGGCTCGCCGCGCTCGAGGACAACGACCACCTCGAACGCACCGTCGAGACAGTTCGCTGGGCCCGCGCGTACATCCACGACACCCTCGAGGCACACACCTGGGAGAGCGGCGGCAACTTCGTCCTCGCGGCGGTCGGTGACGGCGAGCGGGTCGCACGAGCGGTCCAGCGCGAGGGTGTCATCATCCGCGACTGCGGGAGCTTCGGGCTCCCCGACTGTGTCCGTATCAGTGCCGGCACCCGGGAGACGACGCCGCGGGCGGTCGAGACGATCAACGAGGTGCTCGGGGCCTGATGCGTGTCGTGGTGACCGGCACACCGGGGACTGGCAAGACCACCGCAGCCGAGCGTGCCGAGACACCGCTCTCGACGGTTCACCTCAACAAGGCGATCCGTGAACAGGGGCTCACCGCCGGCCGTGACGAGGCCCGCGGCTCGCTCGTCGCCGATACCGAGGCGGTCGTCGCGTGGCTCGACGGCCGCGAGGACATCCTCGTGGAGTCTCACCTCGCCCACCACGTGCCGGCAGACCGTGTGGTCGTGCTCCGGTGTCACCCCGAGCAGCTCGCCGACCGACTCCGGGCGCGTGGCGAACCCGAGACGACCGTCACGGAGAACGCCGAGAGCGAGGCGCTCGATGTTCTGCTGACCGAGGCCGTCGACCGGCACGGCCGGGACCGGATCTACGAGATCGACACGACCGACCGCGACCCGGCGGCGGTCGCCGCCGACCTCGAGGCGGTGGTGGCCGGCGAGCGCGCCCCCGCCGTGGGGACGGTCTCCTTTCTCGAGTACCTATGACACTCGACGGACTCCGCCCGCTGGCCGACAGGCTCATCGACCCGGTTGTTGCGGGCGCGAGACGGAGCCGGCTCACACCCGACGTGGTGAGCGCGCTCGCGCTGCTGGCAGCTGTTGGTGCCGCCGGGAGCTTCTACGCCGCGGGGGAGCGCCAACTCGCGTACCTGCTCGGGGCCGTTCTGGTCGGCCTGAACGGGATCCTGGACCTGCTCGACGGTGCGCTCGCCCGGGAACTCGACAGCACATCGCCGGCAGGGGATCTGCTCGATCACGTGCTCGACCGGTACGCCGATATCCTCATCGTGGCGGGGCTTGCCGCCGGCATCGGCGAGTTCGCGCTGGGCTTTGTGGCCGTCACCGGTGTCCTGCTGACCTCGTACCTGGGGACACAGGCACAGGCCGTCGGGCTGGACCGCGTCTACGGCGGCCTGCTCGGACGGGCCGACCGGCTCGTGCTCGTCGGTGTCGTGACCGGTGTGGCCGCGTTCGTCAACCCGACGGTGTGGCGGCTCTCACCGGTCGGATGGCTGCTGGTCGTGCTCGCTGTTGTGGGCCACCTGACCGCAGTTCAGCGGTTCTACCACGCCAGACGTGACCTGGGGTAGCCGTTGCCTTCCTGCTGGGGCTGTGGATGGGGGCGGGGCCGGTTACTCCCTGCGCTCGACCATGTCGCCGAGCGTGTACTCGCCGGTTGAGCTGTCGCCCTCCCACTCGTCGGTATCGACACTCCCGCCGGCCGAGAGGTCGATGTCGAAGTACCGTTCGAGCTTGCGCTGGAGCTTGTCGGTCGGCAGCGTCTCGCCGCGTTCGAGCTTGCGGATGAGGCTCGCCTTCTCGTTGAGTTCGCGGGCCAGCTCCGCCTGTGTCAGGTCCGCACGCTCGCGGGCCGCCCGCATCCGGTGATCGAAATCCTGTGCGAGCTCGTCGACGTCCTCGTAGATATCGTCACTCCGTCCGCCCCCACCGGCACTGCTGGTCGTTCCCGTGGTCGAGCGCGAGCTACCGGAGCTGCTGGAGCTGCTCGAGGTCGAGTACTTCGTCGATGTCGAGGACTCCTCCTGGCCGGTCTGCAGCTCGGTCCCGAAGTCGGTACACGCGTCACAGACCTCGAGTTCCGCACCCTCGACCTTGATACGGCTCGGGTCAGCTGTCTCCGTCCCGCACATCTCACACTGGACCATAACCGACCTTTCGTGAGCCCACCGGATAAATCGTACGCCCGGTCCTGGACGGTGTTCGGATACGGAGACGCGACAACCCGGTCGAGGACGGGCTCGCCACCCGGCGGGCTGTGGGTCCGACCGGGACCTACTCGCCGTTGTCGAGTGAGATCTGTTTCGTCCGGACGATGCGCTCGTCGGATTCGAGCTCGACGAGCACGGACTCGGGGACGGAGTCGTCGAGATTGTAGACCGACAGCGCCTCGCCCCCGATTGTCTCACGGCCGTTGAACATGCCAGCGATGTTGATACCGTGCTCGCCGAGCACTGTCCCGATGAACCCGATAACGCCGGGGACATCCCTGTTGTACGCGACGAGCATGTGCCCGTAGGGCACCGCGTCGACGCGGTACCCGTCGATGCGGATGATGCGCGCGTCGTTGCCGGCGAACTGCGTGCCACAGACGCTGACACTGTTCCCGTCGTTTGCGACCGTGACCGTCAGCAGCGACTGGAAGTCCTCGGCCTGATGGGTCTTGGACTCGGTGACGTCTATCCCCCGCTGTGCGGCCACACGGCCAGCGTTGACCGCGTTGACCTGCCACTCCAGCGGCTCGAAGACGCCCTTGAGCGCGCTCGCCGTGACGAGTTCGACATCCTCGTCGGCGATATCGCCGGCGTAGGTGATCTCGACGCGCTCGATGCGCCCGTCGAACAGCTGGACGGCAACCTTCCCCGCGGTGTCCGCGAGTTCGATGTACGGCTCGATTGCGGGGAAGGAGCTCTCGTCGACAGACGGCGCGTTCAGCGCGTTCCGCACCGGCTCACCGGCGAGCGCCGCACGCACCTGCTCGGCGATTGACACTGCGACGTTCTCCTGTGCGGCGGCCGTCGATGCACCTAAGTGCGGTGTGACGACGATGTCGTCGACGGCGAGCAGCGGGTTGTCCGGCGACACCGGCTCGTCCGCGAACACATCGACCGCCCCACCCGCCAGGACACCCTCCTCGACGGCCGTCGCGAGCGCCGCCTCGTCGACGATACCACCCCGGGCACAGTTGACGACGTACCCCCCCTCCAGCCGCGCCAGCTCCTCGTCGGCGATCATGTTCGCCGTCTCATCGGTCAGCGGTGTGTGGATGGTGACCACGTCAGCACGGTCGAGACAGGCCCCGAGGTCCGCGACCAGCTCAGCGCCGAGCTGGTCGGCCCGCTCCTCGCTGATGTACGGGTCGAACGTGACAACCTCCATCCCGACGCCGCCCAGCCGCTTGGCGACCTCCTGGCCGACGCGGCCGAAGCCGATGACCCCGAGGGTCTTGTCGTTGACCTCCGTTCCGAGAAACTCACCCTTGGCCCACTCGCCGCTTTTCAGACGGGCGTGAGCCTGCGGGATCGAGCGTGCCGTGGCGAAGGTCATCGCGACCGTGTGCTCGGCGGCCGCGCGGACGTTTCCCTCCGGCGCATTGGCGACGATGACACCGCTGTCGGTGGCCGCCTCGATGTCGATGTTGTCGACCCCGATACCCGCCCGCCCCACGATGTGCAGCGACGGCGCCGCCTCGAACACCTCGCGTGTCACCTCTGTTCCCGAACGGACGACGAGCGCGTGAACACTGGCGACCGCCTCCAGCAACCCCTCGTGGTCTAGGTCGTAAGCTGTCTCGACCGTGTACCCCGCGTCGCGCAGGCGTTCGAGCCCTGCGTCCGCGATGGGGTCCGTGACCAGTACCTGCATGCCTGAAGGAAACGAACCACCGGCTATAACACTTGGTTTTTCGCCTGCGCCCCGCGCGGGCGGCCCTGAACCCGGTCTGTGCCGGTTCCGGGGGCTCGGCACTCACCGCCAGGCGGACAGCGATGCCGCCTCCTCGAGTGGTACTGTGAGGTACGCGTTGTCCGTGCTGATATCCGCGAGAACAAGCTGTTCGATCGGCTCCTCCTCTATCGCCGCCATCACTTCCGTGTTCGCTGCCACGGTCGCCGAATCGACAGCACCGGACTCCATGCGTGTCATTATTTCACATCCCTACATAAACCCGTCGATTGACTCCCGGCGAAACAGCCGGGGCCCCGGGCCGTCTGGCACCCCGCGCTCTCGTCTGTGAGAGCCGGCGCCGCCGCTGGGGTCACGGCGGTACCGGTCGTGGCTGACCGGTCAGGCCATTGCGGCGGCCCGAATCATTGAAGTACCCACCTCTCGTAGGTAACAAACCGAGCACACGTCGCCCGTTCCGGCCGCCTCAGGGGTCACGACACCCCGCCCTCACAATGTCCGGCACCGCCACCAGTTACGCGACACGAGCTGGTTCCTCCGCCTGGAGCTACCTCCGGGAGTGCGGTCGTATCGACGGTCGCTCGCTCGCGCTGTTCCGGATCGCGATTGCGCTGCTGGTCGTTGCGGACCTGTTCTCCCGTGCGCGCAACTTCTCGTTTTATTACACCGACGACGGCGCTGTCACACAGTCTGTCGCGGAAGCATCGACCGATGACGCCTTCTCGTTTTTCTACTACACCTCCGACCCCTCGCTCATCGGCGGGCTCTTTGTTCTGCACGGTGTCGTCGCGCTGCTGTTGCTCGTGGGCTACAAGACGCGGCTGATGACGGTACTCACCTTCCTGTTTGTCATCTCGCTCGACCACCACAATCCGCTGGTGTTGAGTTACGCCGACACGCTGTTCCGGTTGCTGCTGTTCTGGGCGATGCTCCTGCCGCTGGGTGCGCGCTGGTCTGTCGATGCGGCCCACCGCGGCGAGATCCGGGCGTCGTTCGTCGGGATTGTCGGTCTGCTCGCGATGGGACAGATGGTGATGATGTACTTCATCAATGCCACGAACAAGCACGGCTCGGAGCTGTGGCGCAGCGGTGAGGCCGCGGTGATCGTGTTCGGGATCGACGAGATGACGTTTCTCATCGGCGACCAGCTGCGGGTCGTCCCCGAACTCCTCCAGCTCGGCGGCTGGGTCTGGTTCAGCATCCTGTTTGCCTCCCCGCTGCTGATACTGCTCCACGGCCGCTGGCGACTCCCGTTGCTCGCGCTCTTTGCCGGTGGCCACCTCTCGTTTGCGCTCACGGTCCGCATCGGCGCGTTCGCGTACGTCGCGATCGCGGGGCTGCTCCTCTTTCTGCCCCGGGAGCTGTACGCGGATCTCGCCAGTCTCGCCCGCCGCCTGGGGCTCGTCTCACGCTACCAGCGGCTCCGCCCGCGGGCCATCCGCGCCGGCCGCCGTCTGCCGCGCCTCTGGCCTGGTCATCCCAGGGTGGCCCAGCTCCGTCAGACCGCCTACGTGCTCGTGGTCGCTGTCGTCGTGGTGGCGCTTGTCGTCTCGGCGGCACTCGTCGCCCCGCAGGCGGGTCTCCTGTGGGAGGCCGACCCCTCGCCCGACCAGGAGCCAGACGAGCGCATCCAGGGGTCGACGATCGGCGGCGAGATCTACGATGTGGCCGATACGTTCGGCGTCACACAGCCCGAGTGGAGTATCTTCGCCGGCCCCGGCCCGCGAAGCACCGACCGCTACTACGTCTTCCCTGCCCGCACCGAGGACGGCGACGAGATCGACGTCTACAACGGCGGCCGGGAGCTGACCTTCGAGCGGCCGTCCGAACAGCTCCAGACCCAGCACGACGCCTACCGGGAGCGGTTCTACATGAACAGCGTCCGCCGGAGCGGCTGGGTCGCACGCCTCTACGCCGAGCATCTCTGTGAGACCTGGCCCGAGCAACACGGACAGAACCTCACCCAGATCGAGATGCACGAGGTCTGGGAGCGGATCACCACCGACACCATCGACAACCACGAGAACCGCGACCAGTTCACCAACGAGCTCTACACGTACGACTGCGAACTCGACGCGCCAATCAACATCGACATCGGCGACCCGGACCTCTGAGCCCCCGACCCTGGCCCGGCGGCCACGACAGCGTCACACGCCATCTGCTGTCGTCGAAACCCCGGACGGCCGCCACGCGCCGTGGGTTTTTCTGCACCGCCGGCCAACGGCGAGCATGAAACAGGCCATCGTCGTGCGGGCGGATCTCGGTATGGGGACCGGAAAGCTGGCCGCACAGGCCGCACACGCGTCGCTGCAGGCCTACGAGGCGGCCGACCGGCAGGCCCAGACGGGGTGGAAGGGTGACGGTCAGAAGAAGGTCGTCCTGCGAGCCGAGAGCGAGTCACAGCTGTTCGAACTCGCCGACCGGGCCGATCTCGACGGGCTGGCACACGCGCTGGTCCGGGATGCCGGTCACACCCAACTCGAGCCGGGGACGACAACCGCGCTCGCGGTCGGCCCCGCGGGCGAGACAGCGGTCGACGGTGTCACCGGCGAGCTCCCGCTGTACTGACCTCACCCGCGGAGCTTCCCGAGCCGGTCGAGCACACGACGCGGGATACCGAGTGCGCCGAGGGTCACGCCGACGATGAGCATCAGCACGTACAGCCCCAGCGTCGACAGCCAGATGACGAGCATCGCGAGTATCGCCCAGCCGCCACTGAGAAAGACAAAGGCGCCGAGTGTCATCGCGGTCCCGTAGAGCAGGACCAGGTACGGACCCCAGCCCCGTGCCCGGCCCCGCCGGGTTCGCCTGCGGACGTACCGTCTGAGCTCGCGCTCGACCTCCTGGCGGTCAACTGTTCGCCCCTCGATCTCCGTTTCGAACTCCTCGACCCGGTCGCGAAGCGCATCGAGGTCCTCCTCGGAGACGGCATCGGACGCCGGCCGCTCGCCGCGGTAGCGCGGGATATCCCCCCTGGTCAACTGCAGGCTCTGCACGCCCGGCATCCCCGGGTCGTCGTCTGCCTCTCCGGCGGGGTCGGGTGTAGCCCCGTCGGGGCCACGCCCCTCGTCTGCGCGGTCGGCCGAACCCCCGTCGGGCACGCGGTCGCGGCCGGCCCCGTTCTCGGCTGAGCCGCCTGTGGACCCCTCATCGGTGTCGCTCCGGCTCTGATCCGAACCAGCTGTCCCGCCCATGGTCTCCTGTTGGTTCGTCTCTGGAGGGCCCCCCTGTTGTAGTTGCCGGTCTCCCAGCCGGCCGGCGAGCAGGGCGTTCAGTGCCGCCCCGAGCAACAACACCAGCCCGGCGAAGTAGAACCACACGAGCAACAGGAGCACCCCCCCGAGCACGCCGTACAGCTCGAACGAGCCGGCCCGCGAGGCGTAGAGCCCGAAGACCGTCCCCAGCACTGTCCAGCCCGTTCCCGCAACAACGGCCCCCGGGACCGCCTCGCGGACTGTCACGTCCCCCGCCGGGAAGACGTAGTACAGCGGAAAGAAGACGACTGGTAACACCACAGCCAGCCCGAGTGAGCCACCCAGCCCGGACAGCCCGACCGGTGACAGCGAGAGGAGTGTGCTCCCGAGAACGGTCGCGCCGGTCGCCAGCGCGACGGCCACGAGCACCAGCGTTGCGTCCCGCAACTGCTGGGGCAGGGATTTCTGCACCGCCGTGCCGTACACCTGTGAGAACGCGATGTCGAGCCCGCGGAACACCCGCAGGGCCCCCCACAACAGCAGCACGACACCGAGCAGTGTCACCCCGCCGCGACCGGGTGCCTCGACCAGTGTCGACTCGAGCAGGTCTGCGGCCTCGGGGGTCAGAAACCGGTCGAGCGAGTCGACCAGGTCGGCGGTGATCGTGTCTCCGGCGAGCACCGTCGCGACCGCGAGTGCGACGACCAGCAGCGGGATCACCGAGAGAAACGCGTAGTAGGCGATCGCCGCGGCCAGGAACGGCAGCTGCTGTGCCTGTACCAGCGCGGCAAGCTCTCTCGCCCTGGTGGCTGTTCCGGTCACGTCCAGGTATGTGGTCGGGCGGACCATTAGGCTTGCAGTCCTCGGCGGCCTCGTTCCCCCGGCTCCGGCGGGGCAACTCGAAAGCGCTTAATCAGGGACGGCCGTCGGCTCGGGTAATGGCTGTCTGGCGCGAGCGGACACTGGCTCTGACCTTCGTGTTGCTGGCCGCGAGCGTGGTGCTCATCCTGCCGGGGCTGGTGGGGGTCGGTGCGTCGGGGCCGCTGCTCGGGGTTGTGCTCGCGCTCGGCGCGGTGCTCGCAGCGCTCCGGCCACGGCTCGGCTCACTGCCGACGGTGCTGGGCTACGATATCCGGCCCTGTGCCCGTGAACTCTGGCTCGGCCCCGTTGTCGCCGTCGCCGCGGTGGCCGTCGTCGATACCGGTGTGTCTGCCGGCGAACTCCAGAGTCTCGGCGGGCTTTTGGGCCTGCTCGGCATGCTCAACTACTTTCTCCGGCCGGTCTATCTGCTGCTCTACGACCTGCTCCGGCGACTCGTCCGCTCTGCCCGCTCCTCGGAGGCCCGCTGATGTCGGCCCGGGTGGCCCTGTCTGCCGTGGTCAGCCCCCTTCGTGCCCGGTCGCCGCCCGGATCTCGGGGACAGTCGCGTCGGTTTTGAACGTCGTGCCACCGTAGTGGGTCCGGGAGACGCGGTGGCCGGCCCCGGAGAGCCGGTCGAGAAAGCTGTCCATCGCGTCGGCCGGTCGGCTCCAGCGCTTGCAGAGTCGGTGCTGGTCGTAGTGGGTCGGCGTCGCCAGCTCCGCCCCGAGCGTTTCGAGCAACGCCCGACTCCGCTCGGCGGTCCCAAACCCCGCCTCAACGGCGTCTGCGACGCGCCCGACAAACGACGGCTCGCATGTCCGGCCGAGCCAGACCGGGCCGGCGGTCTGCACACCGCCCCCACAGTTCGGACACACGTCCGGGGCGTCGGCGTGGAGCCCGTGCTCGGCCTCCCGCGAGAGACACTGCTCGCAGTGGTAGATGTGACCGAGTTCGTCGATGGCGTCGTTGGCGACGCCCGCACCCCGGTCGAGTTCGAGGTACGTGCGGACGTAGTGGTTTGTCGCGTGGGTGAGAAGCGGCCGGGCCGCGACGTCGTAGCGCGCCCCGGTCCGGGCGACCGCCGACAGCAACACCCGGACACCCATCTCGGCGTGGTACTCGGTGTTGCGCGGCACGGTGCTGTACCGGCGAACACCAGGTTCGAAGTGGGCACCACACAGCGGCGCGGTGTCCGTTGCGGTCACACACAGCAGGTTACGGGTTCCCTGGAAGGCTGCATCGAGAAAGGGCACCGGTGTCCCGAACGGGTCGATGTCGACGATATCGAAGTAGGTCTCGTGCAGGAGCGGGTTGGCGTCGCGGTGCAACACCTCGGCCCCGAGGTCGTTGCGAGCGAGGTTCTCCCGGCACAGCTCGACGGCGTCGGCGTCGGTGTCAGAACAGGTGACCGTCCAGCCGTCGGCGGCCGCACGGACCCCGCGGACACCGCTTGCGGTCATCGCATCGAGGTACGTCTCCGCACGCGACTCGCGCCCACGATAGGCTCGCAGCACCGCGACCGTGATGTCGCGGTTGAGCTCCTGGGTCGGGTTGTAGAACACCTCGGTGCCTGCACCCGCCTCCTGTTCGGGGACACTGAGCGCTACGGCGCCCTCGCTGACCTGCATACGCCATCTCCGGTGGCGACGTGAAAAGCCGTTGTGGTCGGCCGTGTGGCGGCTACCCGGCCGAGAGGGGGTCCGCGCGGCGGAGCGCGGCCAGCAGGATGACCACGGCGACCACAAGCGCCAGCACGGCCGAGACCGGCTGTCCGGCCGCCGCCGTCTCGTGGACTGCGAAGCCAGCGATAACGAATCCGAGGCCGACAACCGTGCTCGCGATCGCGTGGACGAGCTCTACCTGTGCGGTTGGCGTGTCTCGCCCGAGTTGCTCGCCGAGAGCGATGCCGGTGCTGCCGAAATCGAAGGCGAGCAGCCCCGCTGTCACCCCGACGAGTGTCGCGACAACCGGCGGGACACCCGTCGTCCCGGCGACAACGGGCCCGAGCACGAGCAGGCCCCCACCGAGGGTCACGAACCCCTGTCGGGCGGTGAGCAGCCCCAGGGCGAGCCCGAACAGCCCGCCGACAGCACACACAACACCGAGTTGCGAGTCGACACTGGTCGTCACCGCGACGACACCCGCCGCGAGCGCGAGCCCGCTGCTGAGATACGGCGGTGAGCGGTCGAGACGGGCCTCTGTCGGGTCGACACCTGTCCCGTCCGCGCCGCCGGTACGGCTCATCGCGTCGCCACCTCCCGTTTGAGCACTTCCTCCAGGGACTCTTCGGGCGACCAGTCGAGCACCGGCACGCCGGTCTGCCTGAGGTCGGTCATCATCAGCCGACGGCGCGCCTGCATCAGCCGACAGCTCGCCGTCGCCGTCGTCGTCGGGTCGGGGCTGATGACGGTTGTCGGGTAGCCGTAGGCCTCGAACTCCCGGATGAGCCGGACGCCGCGGCCGTCGAGCAGCGGCGAGAACACCAGCAGCTGTGTGTTGTCCGGGATCCGCTGGCGGAGCTGTGTTATCCAGTACCGGTCACGCGTGTCCGACTCCGTCCGGGCGTGAAACACCGGGTCGGTCGCGAGCAGGTCGCGGCCACGCTGGCGGTGGCTCGTCCCGCTGTCCGGCGCCAGAAAACAGTCCTGCGACCCGAACGCGCCGATCCCGACCTGGTGGCCGTCGTCGAGCAGTGCGGGAAAGATCCGCTGTGCCGCCGTGAGGCTCCGCTCGACGGCGTTCGCCTCGCCGGGGCCGTGGCCGACGTAGGCCTCCGGCCGAACGTCGATCAGGAGAAGCACACGCGTGGCCCGCTCGCGGCGAAACTCGAGTGTGGTGAGTTCACCGGTCCGGGCACGCCGGTTCCAGTCGATGCGTGCCATACTATCGCCTGGCTGGTACTCCCGGACCGTGTGGAACTCGAGCCCCTCGCCGCCGTTGTCGGTCGGGGCCTGCCCGGCGTACTGTGTCGGCTGCTGCCGGAGCGGAACCGGCGCCTGGACGGGCCTGGCTGTCGGGACCGAGGTGAGTGTCGTCTCGTCCCCCACCAGCACCGCCCGCTCAACCGAGTTCGAGAGGTTGCGTGCGATAACGAACGCCGGGCCGAACTCGTGGGTTCCCTGTCTCGCCGTCACCGTGTACGAGAACGTGACCGACCGGCCGGCCCGAAGTGTCACGCCGCGCCTGGGCGAACCGTCGGTGACCGCCAGGGACCCGGGCACGCCGTCCACGATACGCAGGTCGGGACAGAAGCCACCGTCGTTCGCCACGGTGACAGTCACCGTGACCGCCTCACCGGGCTCGGGGTCGGTGTTGTCCAGCGACCGTGACAGGGACAGCTCAACCGGCCCCTGTGGCGTCGTGCGGGCGTACGCCGCGAAGCCGACCGCAACAGCACCTGCGAGCAACACACCCGGCTCCTGGAACAACAGCCCGAGCCCGAGACAGCCAAGCACCACCACGCTGACGCCCGTCCAGTGGTGTGTCTGCCGCGGGGCTCGCAGCGGCCCACTGGCGCCGGCGCCACCGGCACGTTCGATGGTGCTCGTCTCGCGCAGCGTCTTCTGGAGGGTGAGGTCGGTCTCGTCGGTCTCGTCAGGGTCGACACCGGCGACCGCCGCGACGGCGTCGACTGTCCGGTCGCGCGCACGCTGTCGGTAAAATGCAAACAGCGCGCGCACGCGGTGTCGGAGCGCTGGCGTCGACGACTCGCCGAGATACGCTGCCACGAACGGGTCAGACGTCCAGGTCCCCGCGGCGACCTGCTGCTGTGCCCTCTCCGGGTCCAGCCCCCTGTACCGGGTCAGCACTGCCGTTGTGGCCTTCCGGAGCTCGCCGCGGATGGTCGGCAACACGGTGCTGTAGATGCTCTCGGTTCCGGGGAACCCCTCGAGGGTTGTCTCCAGGTTCGTGCCCGGGATCTCCGGCGGCGCGATGAGTTCGACGTCCGGCGTCTCGACCGGGTCCGGTGCCGCCCGCCGCCGGCCGTACAGCGCGGTCACCGCGTACACAAGGGCGATGGCACCGAACACAGACAGCAGCGTCTCGCTGCGCGGAACCGGGACCAGCCCCGGCTGGAACAGCTCCAGCGCCCCGACCACGAACACCACGACACCCCCTGCAACCAGTATCCGCCACCCGTTCATCCCCGGTCACCGTACGTCGATTCGATCCGCCGGAGGACACTCACAGCCCGCCGCTCACGGTCCTCGGTCGGGTCTACTCCACCGTACCGGACCTGCTCGAACAGCCCGGTCAGCTCGCGGACATCGTCGGGGCTCATCCCGGTGTCGATGGCCTGCTGCTGGAACTCGCGGGGTGTTGTTGTCTCCGCGTTGCTGGGCTCGAGCTGTGCGGTCATCTCCCTCCAGGCCCGGTACACCTCGTTCTCGGCGTCCGCGCCGTCGGTCTCGCTTTTCTCGATGCGGTCTGCCGCACGGCCGGCGATCGCACCCAGAACTGCGCTGTCCGGTTTCCCGTCGGTGTCGGCCCCGCCCTCGACACCTGTCTCGTCACCGCTCCGGCGTAACAGGAACACCATCCCCACTATCAGCAGCGTCAGAACGACGGCCACGAGCACCGGCGACGGGCTCACAAGCGAGCTCTCACCCTCGCCCTCACCCTCGCCCTCACCCTCCTCGCCCTCGCCGGCCGCACTTCCCGTTGCATCCTCCGGTTGCTCCTCCTCGTCAGGGTCGGGCGTGAACTCGAACGTCGACAGCGCCGCCAACACCGTCACCGCCACAAGCGCGATAAGCAGGAGCGCGACCGCCGCCCGGCGGTGATATACCGCCAGGTACACGTACAGCCCGAGCAACAACAGCCCCACGACGACAGCCACCAACTGGAGCAGGAACTCGGCCGTCCCGCCGTTGCCCTGTTCGACATCGATCCCCTCCTGTGGCTGCGGGCTCTCCGCTGCACCCTCGTCGGCCTCCCCCTCGGCGCCGGGCTCGTCGTCACCCCCGGAATCGGCTGTGGAGGTGAGAGTCGCTGCCGAGAACCCGAGGGCGAGCACGGCGAGGGCTGCGATTGCGAGCACGGTCAGGGTGCGGCGGTCCACACGGTCTGTTCCGAGACGGAGCACATTATGTCTGACGTAGTCTCCTCGGGCTGGGCCCGGATGTCGGGGACGAGCCCGTGCCGACCACCGGTTCCGCCGCGGGTGCCACCCACTACGGTTAAACCGCTGCCGACACTACAGCCACGTATGACAGACAAGGACGACCCGTTCACGGAGATCGAGGAGCTGTTCGACCAGTTCACCGACTTCGGGGCGACGCTGTCGGGTGAGGTTCCGGTCGACGTGCTCGACACCGAACAGGCGGTGGTCGTGCTGGCGGACCTGCCCGGCCGGGACCCGGCGGACATCCAGGTCCGGTTGAAAACCGGGCGCACCCTGCGTATCGAGGCCCCGGCACGCGAGACCGAGCGCGATGGGCGATACGTCGCCCGGGGTCGGCCGCGGGACGCGGTGAGCCGTACCGTTCGACTGCCCGCGGATGTCGACGAGGGTGAGACGGACGCGAGCTACGAGAACGGTGTCCTCACCGTGCGTCTCGGCAAGCCGAGCGAGACCGACGGAACAGAGATACCCGTCAGCTGAGCGCACCCGCCGGGTGGGCCGTCAGACCCAAACCCCGTGCCGCCGTATCTCCGGTATGTCACTCGACGCCACCCTCGAGGCGACGGCTGACGGCGACGTGACGTTCACCCTCTCGGTGACGACCGGTGACCCCATCCCCGAGGAGCTGACCTTCCGGAGCGGCAAGCGCGCGGATGTGGTCGTCAGGGACGCCGAGACGGGCGAGACGGTCTGGCAGTGGGGCCGGGGCCGGATGTTCACGCAGGCCATCTCGACCGTCGAGGTCGGCCCGGACGAACCGCTTGAGGAGGTGTTCACCTGGCCCGACCCGCCGGCCGGGCGCTACACGGCCGAGGCCACCCTCGAGGCCGGCCGGAACGTGTCGGCGACGACCACATTCACCGTCTGAGACGCCACCACGACCACGAGAGCGAGACGGCCGGCTGTGCTACTGTCTGGGTGTCGCACCGATCCCGTCGAGTGCCCCGGCCGAGCGGTCGGCGATTGTGCCGGGGTCGAGCGGGGCGTCCTCCCAGGCGGGCAGCCGGCTGTCGGCCCCGGGTGGCGTGATCGCCGCCGCGTAGCGGTCGACCTGTGCGCGCTCGGTCTCCGGGTCGTAGTCGAGCCCGTTGAACGCTGTGTCGGCCGCGTACTGGTCGACCAGGCGATAGCCCACCTCCTCGTACTGTCGGGGAAGCGCCGTGTAGTCGGGTTCGACACCCACCTCCTCGAGAACGGTAAACAGCGTCCGACCGACCTCGCCGGCCATCTCACCGAGCCCGTCGGCCCCGGCCACCGGGCGGTGTTCGTGAGTGTGCATCCCGAGATCGACCTGTGCAGTGTCCGTGAACCCCGCGAGCCCGAAGGCGTCGCCGAGCGTGCCGATCTCGAGCCCCCAGCCTCTCGGCACCCGAACTCGCCGCGCCAGCCTGCCGGTCAGTGCGAACTCGCCGGCCAGCGGATACCGGAACGCGCCGAGATAGCTGAGCAGGTCGTGGTCGTGGGCGGCAGCCAGCGCCCGGACGAGCGGCACGACGAACAGCCGACAGAGCCGGCCGTACAGGCGGTCGTTCTCGACCCGCGCGTAGTAGCCCTTCGAGAAGCTGTTGCCGGCCGCCAGCGGGGAGAGCAGCCGTGGCACGTGTGTGTGGTCGTAGCTGGTGGCGTCGGCGTCGTGGACCACGACGTACTCGGCGTCGCCGGCGAGACCGAGCGCGAGCCAGATGTCCCGACCCTTGCCGTCGGCCGCGTCGTTCGCCAACCCCGCCTCCCGGAGGGTCGCCTCGACCGCGGGGGCGTTACACCACAGCACCCGCAGTCGGAGATCGAACGTCCCCAGCCACTCGACAGCCTCGTTTACCGTTTCCGGGTCAGCCTGCAGCGCAACGAGCACCGACCCAGGGTCGACCCGTTCCAGCGTGTTGAACACGCCCTCGGCGGCCGGTGTCGCCTGGTCCCGGGCCGCCAGGGGGACGACCACCGCCGCCCGTCCGACCGGTGCCGGCGGGTCGGGGTCGTCGTACGCGTGTAGCGTCGCAATCCGCTCCTGCGTGTACTCCATTGACCTGTGGTTCGGCTATATAAGCAAAAAGGGCGCGGTCTCGATCCGGGAGGCGGGCCCGGACCCCACCGTCCCCTCGACCCGCGTCGGTCTTATGACGCTGGGGCTGTTACCCTCGTGTATGGAATCTGTCCGCAAGGGGCTGCGCGCGGGGGCCCTCGAGAAGGACACCTACGATCGTCTGCGGTGTACGGCCTGTTCAGCCGCTCTCGGGACCCGAGACGACCCGGACGAGGTCGGCACGCTCCGGAGCTGTCCGGAGTGTGGGTCGGAGTGGCGACAGTTCGGCTGACCGGAGACGGGCCACTCGCAGGCGCTAAGTGAGACCACCGCGTACGCCCCGCCGATGGTCGAGGCCACACCGCCGACACTCGCCGCCCGAAACGCGTTCGCGGTGCTGCTCGTCGTGTTGATGATGCTTTTCACCTACCAGGCTGTCGCTGTCATCGAGAACGACATCGTTATCGAGGTGCTGTTCTACCTCGGCGCCAGCGTCTATCTCGTCTCCTGGTACTACTACAACCGCAAGAGCGATACCGCGGGCGGGTGAGCCGGGTCTCAGAGGTAGCCGTGTTCGAGTAGGAGTTCCCCGTTGAGCACCGACGCGCCGGCGGCACCGCGCATAGTGTTGTGTGCGAGACAGTTGAACTGGACACCGTCGCCGGTCGCCTGCAGGCCGCCGACATCGACCCCCATCCCCCGCTCGCGGCTGCGGTCGAGCCGCGGCTGTGGGCGGTCCGGCTCTTCGAAGACGTGGATGAGCTGTTCGGGCGCGCTCGGCAGGTCGAGTGTCGGGTACGCACCCATCGCCGCCGCGAGTTCCTCGACCGTGGCCGCCTGGTCCGTGTCGGCCCAGACGTTCTCGAGGTGGCCATCGAGTGTCGGAATCCGGTTGCAGGAGGCGTCGACACGCATACCGTGCCACTCGACGCTCGCGCCGTCGAACGCCCCGAGCAGCTTCCGTGATTCGGTCTCCATTTTGCTCTCTTCGCCGCCGATGTGGGGGATGGCGTTGTCGAGAATCTCCATCGAGGTGACACCGGAGTAGCCCGCCCCAGAGACAGCCTGCAGGGTGGCGACGGTGACACGCGACAGCCCGGCGGCGTCGTCGATGGCCGCGAGCGGCGGCGCCATGGTGATAGTCGAGCAGTTCGGGTTCTTCACGAGCGCCCCATCCCAGCCCCGCTCGTCGCGCTGTCGTTCGATGAGGCCGAGGTGGTCGGGGTTGATCTCGGGGACCACGAGCGGCACATCCTCGTCAGCGCGGGCGTTCGAGGAGTTCGAGGAGAGAACGTACCCCGCCTCGCAGAACGCCTCCTCGACGGCCGCACCGACATCCGAGGGGAGCGACGAAAAGAGGATATCGACCCCGTCGGGGACCGCGCCCGGTTCGGTCCGCGAGACGGTCGTTGTCGCCACCGCCTCGGGGATGGGGCTGTCGATGCGCCACTTGGCGACCTCCCGGTAGGGATGACCCGCGCTCGCGTCGCTCGCGGTCAGCGCCGCGATCTCGAACTCCGGGTGTGGTGCGAGCAACTGGACGAGTCGCTGGCCGACCGCCCCCGTCGCACCCAGGATGCCAGCCTGTACGCTCATACCTCAGCGTGGCCGACGGCCGAACAAAACCCTTGGGATAGTATGGCACGCGTCAGTCGGCGGTCCATCCCTCACCGCCTGGACTGGTGCGGGCACAGAAGGGAACAGGTTTAGTTGGTCCCTGCTCAAGACAGGGTATGCCGTTCGTGACTCGGCTCACACTCCGGAGTGGCGACGGCGACCGCCTCGAGTCGGTCGTCTCCGACCTCAAGAGACGGGCCGAGCGCAAGGGGGTCGAACTGCGGGGCCCACACGCCGACCCGCCCGCCCGGTATCGGGTCCCACAGCACAAGGGCGTCGACCAGGGCCGGTTCGACCCCTGGACCTACACTGTCTACACGCGCGTCGTCGAGATCGTCGATCACAACGAGTTCGCCCGCGAACTGGCCGCCCGGGAGTACCCCGACAGTATCCACGTCACCGCCAATATCAAGCAGTTCCAGCAGACCGGCGACCGGTAGCGACCCCCGGTGGCGGCACCGACGGGCCCACGGACCGTCACCTGCTCCGGGTCGTGGATCCGTCGCTGTCTGACCGGTTCACGCGTTCTCGGGGCTGTCATCGACGAGGACGACCGCCTCACCGTCGATGAGTGTCGTCCCCTCCCGGCGGACGGCCGTCGACAGGCGGTACCGGCTGTCGCCTCGCTCCTCGATGATCTCACAGTCGGCGGTGACCCGCTCGCCGATGCGGACCGGGGCGTGGAACTCCAGGTCCTGTGAGAGGTAGACGACGACGCCTGGCATCCGGGCGAGGGCGGCGCTGACGAGCCCGGCGACCAGTGTTCCGTGGACGATGCGCCCGCCGAAACGGGTCCGCTCGGCGTACTCGTCGTCCAGGTGCAACGGGTTCGTGTCGCCACTGGCACGGGCGAACCCCTGGACGTCCCCCTCGGACAGCGTCTTGGCGAACACGAACCGGTCGCCGACCGACAGGTCTGCCGGCGTCTCGGCGGTCACCTCGGCCTCCCAGGCCGGCATCTCCTCGTCCGGTCCGGGCTGTGTTCGCTCTGTCCCATCGCCTGTCGGGGACCCCCCGGTCCCGGAGCTCTGGTCGGGGTCGTTCTCCGGCGGGGTGAGGCTGAACCGCCCCACCTGGTTGGTGACACCCGTGCGCTCGACCACCCGTGCTGCACGGTCGATCCAGCGGCCCAGCCGTGCGTACCGCCTCCAGCGTGTCATCAACCGGGATACGCTACAGCGGGTCTAAAACCCACGGTTCTCTGCTGTGATCCTACGGCGCTGTGCCCGACGGGGCACGGACAGCCAGCCCCCGCCGGCCGGTGACAGCCGTCCGTATGACAGGCACTCACAACCTTTATCCGTCGGAGAGAAGTAGCCGCAAGCCACAGATGTCTGACGACGACAGTACGCCGACAGCGCCGCCGGACGTGTTCCGGCTGTTCGCCGAGACGGGCGAGCAGGCAGTCGAGACACAGCAGGAGCTGTTCAGACGGCTGCTCGGTGGTGGTTCGGCGGGGATGGACATGAGCCAGCTCGGCGCGGTGAGCCAGACCGCCACGTTCAAAACGCGGGTCCAGAGCGGCGGACGCATCAGCATCCCCGACGCGGAGCGCGAGACACTCGACATCGAAGAGGGGGATATCGTGCAGGCGGTCGTGTTCCCGGTCAAGCGCAAGCGTGAGGACTGAGTTTCTGTGATCCGGGGTCAGCGGGCGTAAACGGGCTCGCCGACCAGCGTCGCGACCTGCCGGTCCGTCGGTGAGACGGCGAGATACGGCCGCTCGACGGGGCCGAACACGTCGACCACCTCGCCGACGGCATCGAGACGCTCGTCGACGAGCTCTGTCCCCACCGCCGGGAACTTGTCGTCGCCGCTCCGGACCACCACCACCCCCTGAGCGCTGCCAACGACGGTGCCAGCGCGGCGCATGTCAGGCCCGGATCGCCCCGAGATAGGCCGCCGTCGCCTGCAGGAGGTCGCTTTTGGTCGCGTCGTCGGCCCCCCTGACGAGGACCCGGCCCCGCGGCTCGTACTCCCGGGGGTATGTCTTGTCGCGGTCGACGGCGACGTCGTACCCCACCTGCTTGACCGCCCGGGCCACCTCCTCGACTGTCGGCTCCTCGACAGCGAGCTCCTCGGACACCCGCCTGCCCTCCGAGCGCGAGCGGCCAGCGTCGAAGTACGCCGGCCAGATGACGTTCTCGACCATACCCGACGGTGGTCGGTCACGGGCTAACGGTCTTTCGGTCCGCCCGTGGCCGTGTGACGCTTAACCTGGCCTACGTGACCTCCAGAACCGCCTGGATGGCGTCGAGAAGCAGAAACAGCGACACTGTGGAGAGGACCAGCCCCACGACGAGCCCGACGAGCGCCTTTCTGCGGGCGATGTTGGCCTGTTCCTGTTCGGTCCCGGCCTCGATACTGAACGTGTCGGCGTCCGCGTGGTCCGTGATCCGCAGCCGGTCAGAGCCGGTGGTGCCGGCGGTGATATCCGGCTTCGGCTCCGCCCACCCGCGGACGTACACCCGGTCGCCGGGCGCGAGGACATCCTGTGTGAACCTGTTTGTCGTGTTGTATCCCGGGCTGGCGTCCGTCCGCCAGCGGCCGACCCGCCCACCGAGAAACGCGTCGATGCGGTCGGGATTGCCCCGGAACCACTCGCTCGGGCTCGTCGGGTTCTCGAGCATGTTCGAGAACGTCGCGCCGCCGGTCTCCACGCTGGAGCTGTTCCCGTCGACGCTGGCATCGGACACGTGATGGATCTCGACCCGGCCGGTGTCGTCCTCGAGGACGAACGGAACAGCATCACCGCCGGAATCGAGGGTGGTCCACTCCCACTCGTCGTCGTCGGTTGTCTCCTTCTGTTCGACCCGCCAGCTGGCGTAGACACAGCTGCCCTGCTGGAACGGCTGTGCGAGCGTCTCGTCGAGTGGCTGCACCCGCCCCTCGAGCTCGGTCCGACCGACCGCAACGGCGCCGGCATTCTCCGTCGGCGTGTTGCGTATCGACCGGTAGGCCCGGTACTCAACGACCGCCCCGTACAGTGAGACGAGGCCGTACAGGAGGAACCCGGGAACGAGGATGAACACGAACACCGCCGCCTCCGGCGGAACCAAGATCCCGAGAAGCCACGCCCCGCTCTCGGGGGCCGGGTCGACACCCCCGGCTGGTAGGCTCCCCGGACGCGCCACGAGAGCGAGAGAGTCACACCCCGACACTGTTCTCGTCGGCGTAACTACCCGCCGGAGGAGACTAAATGGTTTGCCCTGCCGGCCGGTCGCGTCGCGCCACCGAGACGACGACCCTCTCGCCGACACCGAGGCCGAGTTCCTCGCCGACGAGTTTGACCCCGAAGCTATCGCGCGCACAGAACAGCGCGATGCCGGTCACCGGGTGGCCGTTCGCGTGGACGGTACAGTCGTGCCAGGTGACTGTCCGCTCCGACGCGACACCGACCTCGGTGCCGGCGACTGTCACCGGCTGGCCGGTGTCGCGGTCCTCCCCGGGGTCGTGGCCGAACCAGCCGCCGTTCTCGTAGTGTGGGAACCCGCCGTCGAGGACAGCCCCGTCGCACCCGAGACCGACGAACGCCTCGCCGGGCTCGGGGTGTGTCGGTGCGTCGAGTCGCGCCCAGGTCTCGCCGGCGTCGACGACCGTCCCGGTGCCATCCCAGGTGAGCGGTTGCGGCTCCACGTCGGCGACCAGCGGGAGCGACCCCGACGCCCGGTAGGGGTCGGCTCCCGACGGGCGAAACCCCAGGTGGATGTGGTTGGGGACCCAGGGGGCGAAGAACCCGGCCCGGACCAGCCCGCCCAGCGGGTCGCCGACGGCGACCACGTCCCCGGGCTCGACCGCCGGGTCGACGTGGAGCAGTCGGGCGAGATGTTCCCCCGTGTCGACAAGCAGAAGGTAGTCGTGGTCGGCGGCGTACGGCTTTGGTGGTGCACTGACCCGTCGGATGTCGCGGATCTCGCCGGCAACCGGCGACGGGGCCGTCTCGCCCTCGGGGTAGAGATCGACCGCACAGCCCCGGTCGTGGGCGGCGTACGGCGAGTTGTACAGCGTGAACCGGCGGTACCGGAAGAGCACGTCCGCCGGGAGCGTGACCGTCATCGTCTCCCCGTTGGCCCGGCCGGACAAGTGCCCGTCGGTCGCCGGTCGGGTGACACTGGCGGTCTACCCGAGACGTCGCCACAGCCGATGCCGAGTGGCCCCCAGCGCGTTCAGCGCCACGTCGCCGTAGCTGAACGCCCGGTGTGGAGCCCCTGCAGGGGCTCGACGAGCGCCCCGACAGCCCCCAGGGAGATTTCGGCCTGCACCCGTCGGTCCTGCCGGGACACCCGGGCGCCCGTCCCTGCCAGGGCGAGCGTGCCGGCCAGCCTCGCGTACCCGAGACGGGCGGGTGCGAAAAGCGAGACACCGCCGCCGGACGCGCCCGGAAGGCCGTCTGGAACCGGGGCGAGCGAGCCGACGAGCACCGGTGTGACGACAGCGGCGACCACCCCACAGCTCACCGATCGGGGGGCTCGTGGCGCGCCTGCCGTACCCACCGCTGTGCGAGCTATGCCGCACGTTCCCGGGCGGCCGGCTTGAGGTCGGTGTTCGCGTAGAAGATGCGCTCCAGATACGCGAGGACACGCTCGCGGTCTGGCGTTGGCGGTTCGCCGAAGTTCACAGAAGAACTGAGGCGGATGCCACGGGGCGTGACCCCGAGGTGATTTACCAGTACGATTCCGGTGCTCATATTCGGGCTGTCGACACAGCCGTACGTCTGTCTGTCGCCCGGTTGCACGACCTGGCAACCGGTGGTCCTGTCAGGCCAGCCGGTGCCCCGTGATGGCCTGGATATTCCCGTGACGCGTTCACAGCACCGAAAATATGCGTTCCGAAAATTATAGACGCGGGGGTGCCAAACCGGGGAGCAATGAGCGACCGGAACGTTCGGATAACCCCGACAAGCGGGGACACAGTCGAACAGCAGGAGATCGAGATCGTCGAGCGCAAGGGGCTGGGACACCCCGACTCCATCTGTGACGGGGTCGCCGAGGCCGTCTCCCGGGCGCTCGGCCGGATGTACATCGAGCGGTTCGGCAAGCCACTGCACTACAACACCGACGAGACACAGCTCGCGGCCGGTCGGGCCGCCCCCGCCTTCGGCGGCGGTGAGGTTCTCGAACCCATCTATCTCCTCGTGGTCGGGCGGGCAACAAAGGAGTACAACGGCCAGTCGCTGCCGGCCGAAACCGTGGCACTCCGGGCCGCGCGTGCGTACCTCGACGAGCAGTTCCCGCATCTCGATATCGGCACGGATGTTGTCGTCGATGTCCGCCTGGGCGAGGGAAGCGGCGACCTCCAGTCTGTCTTCGGTGAGACGGCTGCCGTGCCGAGGGCAAACGACACGAGCTACGGGGTCGGGTACGCGCCGCTCTCGGAGACCGAGCGCATCGTCTACGAGACCGAGACGCGGCTCAACGGCCCCTACAAGAACGACCACCCCGAGATCGGACGGGATATCAAGGTGATGGGCAAACGGGAGGGCGACCACATCGACGTGACCGTCGCCGCCGCCGTTGTCGACCGGTACGTCGACGGGATGGAGGCCTACCGTGACGCCGTCGCCGGCGTCCGCGAGTACGTCACCGGGCTGGCCCGTGACCACACCGACCGCGAGGTGACCGTCCACGTCAACACGGCCGACAGCTACGAGGACGGCTCGATCTACCTGACGACCACCGGAACGAGTGCCGAACACGGTGACGACGGCTCGGTCGGTCGTGGCAACCGCGCGAACGGCCTCATCACGCCCAACCGCACGATGAGCCTCGAGGCGACAAGTGGCAAGAACCCCGTCAACCACATCGGCAAGCTGTACAACCTTCTGAGCACCGAGATCGCCGGCGCGGTCGCCGACGAGGTCAGCGGCGTCCGCCAACTGCACGTGCGCCTTCTCAGCCAGATCGGCCAGCCGATCGACTACCCCCACGTCGCCGATGTCTCTGTCGCCACCGAGGACGGTGTCGCACTCGCCGATGTCCACGACGACATCGAGGGCATCGTCGACGACGAACTCGCGAACGTGACTGACATCACCCGCCGTATCATCGACGGCGAACTCTCGACGTTCTAGCCGCACCCGTCGTCGGCGACCCCGTCTCGACCCCCGACGGTCCACCTGCACCGGTTCGCCGGGGCGTGGAGACGCAACTCCCCTCGTGGGCGGCGAGCCCGGACCGAGCGACGGGTCTCTGTCTGGGTGACAGTCAGTGTTGCCGTCGGCCGGTGTGGTCGGTCCGGCGTTCAGCGCGGGACCGTGTAGCCCGCCGCCTCGACCGCCGCCCGGATCTCGTCGTCGGCGACACCGTCGGCGACCACCTCGACGGTGTCGCCCTCGTGGTCGGCCTCAACACGGCTGAGGCCGTCGAGTTCACCGAGTGCGCTCTCGACGTTCTGTTCACAGCCGCCACAGGACATGCCGGTCACCCGGAGTGTACGACTCATACCATTGGTTGGGCTGGCACGATAAAAACAGTAGCGCTCCAGTCGGCCCGACCCGGAACCGACCGCGCCCGGTACAGGCTCACGGCAGAGGGGTCACTCCCCGTTCGGGCTGTAGTTGGGGGCCTCGTCGGTGATGACGACGTCGTGTGGGTGACTCTCCTGCTGGCCGGCCGAGGAGACACGGACGAACTCGGCGCGGCTTTTGAACTCCGGGATCGAGGCCGCTCCCACGTATCCCATCCCCGACTGCATGCCGCCGATGAGCTGGCGCAGCTCCGAGGCGAGTGTCCCCTTGTACGGGGTGGCGGCCTCGACGCCCTCGGGGACGAACTCCTCGTTTTCCTCCTTGAGGTAGCGGTTGCCGTCGCCGGACTGCATTGCGCCGACACTCCCCATCCCGCGGTACTGCTTGTAGCGTTTGCCGTTCATCGTGATGACCCGGCCGGGTGCCTCGTCAGTGCCGGCGAAGTACGAGCCCAGCATGACGGCGTCGGCACCAGCGGCGATCGCCTTGATAGCGTCACCGGAGTAGCGGATGCCGCCGTCGGCGATGACTGGCACGTCGTGCTGACTGGCGATGTCGGCAACCTGTGCGATGGCGGTTATCTGTGGCATCCCAGCGCCGGTGACGACCCGTGTCGTGCAGATCGAGCCTGGCCCGATACCGACCTTGATGCCGTCGGCGAACCCGACGATGTCCCGGGCGGCCTCGCGCGTGCCGACGTTCCCGACGACGACATCCGCTGTGACCTCCTGTTTGATTGTCCGGGCGCTGTCGATGACACTGCGGTTGTGCGCGTGGGCACAGTCGATAAACAGCACGTCGGCGCCGGCCTCGTCGGCGGCCGTCGCACGGCCCATCTCGCCGGGACCGACCGCCGCGCCGACACGGAGCGCGCCGCTCCCGTCGCGGGCGGCGTCGTCGTACTCGCGGCGCTGGAGAATCCCCTGCATCGTCACCAGCCCGACCAGCCGGTTGTCCTCGTCGACGACCGGCACCCGCTCGATCTTATGTTCGTACATCATATCGAACGCCTCGCGGGCGGTCACTGCCTCCGACGCGGTGATGACCTCGTCGGTCATCGCCTCCCGGACGGGGTCGGTTTCGTCGACCTCCAGGTGCGGGCGCACGTCTGTCGAGGAGATGATACCCAGCACCTCGTCGTTGGTGTCGGTGACCGGTGCGCCGCCGACACCCTTCCGCTCCATCAACCCGTCGGCCTCACGGACTGTCGTCTCTGGGCCGACAGTCACCACCTCGTCGAACGGGATGACGAGCTCGTCGGCGCGCTTGACCCGCTCGATCTCCTCGACCATCTCCGCGACGTCCATGTTCCGGTGGAGCACCCCCAGTCCGCCGTTGCGCGCCATCGCGATCGCCAGCTCACTCTCCGTGACGGTATCCATCGCGGCCGAGAGCACCGGCACCGTCAGTCCCACGTTCGTCGAGACGCGCGTTCCCGTGTCGGCCTCGTCGGGCTCGACCGTGCTCTCTCTGGGCTTGAGCAGTACGTCGTCGAATGTCAGCGCCTCCGGCACCCGGAGTCGCTCCGTGAACGGCTCAGAATCGTTCGCCATGTAAACCGTCAGAGTGGGCCGGTCAAAAGCATTGTGAGCCGCGCCCGACACAGCCCCGGTACTCCCCCGCGGCTCAGAGCAAACTCGCCGCTCCGATCGTGCGGAACAGCTGCCAGTCGCCGTCACGGACGAACAACAGTGGGAGCTCGACCGTTATGCTCCCGGCGACGTACTCGCTCGCCTCGTCGGGGACATCGAACGGCTCGAACTCGTCGACATCGAGAACCGTGACGACGGTCACCTCCTTCCACTCCTCGACGTCCAGGCCGGCGTCGGGCACGAGCGTCTCGTCGATCGCTGTCGCGGCGGCCGCATCGGTGATGTGGACGCCGCTGTAGGTCGCCTCGACCGACGGCGTGGCGTCCTCGAAAAACGTCAACCGCCCCCGGTCCTCGAGGTACTCCGCGTAGCTCCCGTCGAACTCGCTGACGGTGGACTGCTCGTGGAACAGCGCACCGGCGGCCTCCCAGTCGTTGTCCGCGAGCGCGTCCACGTAGGACTCGGCGACCCCGTGAGCCCCGCCCGACCCGTCGCGAACCTGCCAGCCGACACCGATGGCCCCGGCAATCGCCGCCGCCAGCCCGCCGAACAGCAACCGCCGGCGGCTGACCCACGACCCACCGCCGCCCGTGACGGTCGCCCCATCTGCCGTCGACCGGGCCAGATCCCCCCCGGACCCCCCGACTGTCGCCCCCTCGTCTGTGTCCGGCTCCCCCGTGTCGTCGGCCTCGCCGGTGTCGGCCTCTCCCCCCGGCCTGGGGCCCCCCTCCGGGGACGGCGAGAGCGGGTGTCCCGCTCCCAGGTCACGTGGCCAGCCTACGCCCTCGCTCACCGCGTGCCCGACTGTTCTGTCCGGCCGCCGACCGCCCCCGGGGCTTGTCCCCTCTCGCCCGTTCTGGCGTTCGTCCATACTGAGCGGTTGTCTGTGGCCGGTAAAAAGGCCGCTGGATCCGCCTTCCTGTGGCGGTCTCCGGGCCGTGCCTGTCTGTCGATGGATGCCCTGTCGTGTGCGAGCCCGTCTCACGCAAAGGCTTTACCCGCCGGCACGAATCAACAGATATGCACTCCGCCGACCCCACGCTCGGGCGCAGTGTTCGCCAGACCTCTTGCGGCCAGAACGGCGCAAACACACTCAAGTGGGGAACATTTAGCCGCTTCGGGAAGCAGATGCGGTGCCGGCGGTTTCCCGTACAACAGGGCGGAGCGGCGTCGAGCGATGCCGAACGCGTGAGGCGTCGCTCACAGTACCCGGCGGTCACGGCCACGGGTGAGGGCCGTCCGTAACCCGGATGAGTAGCTCACGACACCCGGTCGCGCTCTCCATCGAGCGACGCGTCAGTTCCTCGACCCGACTGCTCGCGGTCGTGATGTGCCTGCCGCTGGTCGATGGCGTGTTCGTTGCGGTCGTTCTCGGTGGCGCACTCGGCTCGCTCGCTGGTATCCTTGAGGTCGGTCTGCTCGTGTTCGCCGGTAGCGCGACTATCGCGGTCATCCTCGCGGAGATGGACCAGACACCCCGCGAACAGGTCCGTATCGTCCTCGGGGTGGGGCTTTTCGTCGTCGCCGGCGCGGCCGCACAGGCCGCGCTCGCACCGACCGTCGAGACGCTGCTGAACATGGCCGTTTTCGAGCGGTTCGCCGCGCTGGTCGTGCTCGGCGTGGCCGCCTCGACGGCGAGCGCGCGCCTCGACGAGTACCTTCCCGGGCCGCTGGTCATCCTGGCGCTCGGGCTGGTGGCGAGCATCCAGCCCTCCGGGGCGTCGCTGGCCGTCCAGACCGACCCCGGACTGATCGCTCGCGGGGCGGCCGCCGCCGGTGTCGGCGTGCTGGCGGCGCTGGCTGTTGCGGCTGCCAGCACGTGGCTGCGAGCCGTTGTCGAGATCGACCGATTCCGGTTCGGCAGCGCCGTCGCCCTGGGTGTGCTCGCCCTCTCGATTGCCGGCTTTGTTCCCTCGAACGCACCCGTCGCGCTGGCGGTGCTCGCCGTGACCGCGCTGCTGGCGTTTGACCCGTCCGGCGACGACCCAGAGAGCCCCGCCACCGGGGCTACCGCCCCTACCGCGGCGGTGACCGACGGTGCCGGCTCCTCACCGGCCGGCGAGACGCCGGCACCGTCGCCCGACGACGCCGGGGATGTCGATGCCAGCGACGCCGACTCGCCCGGGGCGCGTGATGTCGATGACGAGCCGACCAGCGGACGGCCGCCCTGGTTCTGAGCGCCTCTCCCGGCGCTGACACGTCGGGGCTGTCTAGCAACTTTTAACCCCGACAATGGGGTAGTTACACACAAGATGACGAGCAACAAGATTCTTGGAATCGACCTTGGAACGACAAACAGCGCGTTCGCGGTGATGGAGGGTGGCGACCCGGAGATCATCGTCAACAGTGAGGGTGACCGCACGACACCCTCGGTTGTCGCCTTCCAGGACGGCGAGCAACTCGTTGGCAAGCCCGCGAAAAACCAGGCCGTCCAGAACCCGGACGACACTATCGAGTCCATCAAGCGACACATGGGGGAGCAGGATTACACGGTGGAACTCGACGGCGAGGAGTACACGCCCGAGCAGGTGTCGGCGATGATCCTCCAGAAGATCAAACGCGACGCCGAGGAGTACCTCGGTGAGGAGATCGAGCGGGCGGTCATCACGGTGCCGGCGTACTTCTCGGACCGCCAGCGCCAGGCCACAAAGGATGCCGGCGACATCGCCGGCTTCGAGGTCGAGCGTATCATCAACGAGCCGACAGCCGCGGCGATGGCCTACGGCCTCGACGACGAGTCCGACCAGACGGTGCTCGTCTACGACCTCGGCGGCGGGACCTTCGACGTGTCGATTCTCCAGCTCGGGGGCGGTGTCTACGAGGTCGTCGCGACCAACGGCGACAACAACCTCGGCGGTGACGACTGGGACGGGGCGCTTGTCGACTGGCTGGCAGCGGACTTCCAGAACGAGCACGGCATCGACCTCCGCGAGGACCGGCAGGCGCTCCAGCGGCTGTACGACGCCGCCGAGGAGGCCAAGGTGGAGCTGTCGAGTCGCAAGGAGACGACGATCAATCTGCCCTTCATCGCGGCCGACGACGACGGCCCCAAGGATCTGGAGGCGTCGCTCACCCGCGCGAAGTTCGAGTCACTGACCGCCGACCTGGTCGAGCGGACGGTCGGCCCGACCGAGCAGGCCCTCGACGATGCGGGGCTCTCGAACGACGACATCGACGAGGTCATCCTCGTTGGCGGCTCGACGCGGATGCCGATGATACAGGAGCAGGTCGAGCAGCTCACCGGCCGGGAGCCGAGAAAGAACGTCAACCCCGACGAGGCGGTCGCGCTCGGGGCGGCCATCCAGGGTGGCGTGCTCTCGGGCGATGTCGACGATATCGTGCTGGTCGATGTGACACCGCTCTCGCTGGGTGTCGAGGTCAAAGGCGGCCTGTTTGAGCGCCTCATCGAGCGCAACACCACCATCCCGACCGAGGAGTCGAAGATATTCACCACCGCTCAGGCCAACCAGACGATGGTCCAGATCCGCGTCTTCCAGGGTGAACGAGAGATCGCCGAGGAGAACGAGTTGCTCGGCGAGTTCTCGCTGACCGGTATCCCGCCCGCACCTGCGGGAACCCCCCAGATCGAGGTGACCTTCTCGCTTGACGAGAACGGCATTGTCAACGTCGAAGCGGAGGACAAGGGCTCGGGGAGCAAGGAGGATATCACCATCGAGGGCGGTGTCGGGCTCGACGACGAGGAGATAGAACAGATGAAAGAGGAAGCCGAGAAACACGCCGAGGAGGACGAGAAACGCCGCGAGCGCATCGAGGCGCGCAACGAGGCCGAGTCCACGGTCCAGCGGGCCCGGACGCTCATCGAGGAAAACGAGGAGGCCATCGACGACGAGACCCGCGAGGAGGTTGACGCCGCCATCGAGGACCTCGAGGCCGTTGTCGAGGACGACGACGCGACAACGGAGGAGCTGGAGACCGCAACCGAGGCGCTCTCAGAGCGACTCCAGGAGATCGGCAAGCAGATGTACCAAGGCGCGGAGGGAGCTGGTGCGGGGGCCGCCGGCGCGGCTGGTGCTGCCGGCGCGGGACCCGGCCCGGGTGCGGCTGGTGCCGGGCCGGGCCCGGCCGGCGCTGGCCCCGGTGACGCCGGTGCTGCGAGTGCCGGCGAGGAGTACGTCGACGCCGACTTCGAGGATGTCGAGGACGAGGACACCGACGAGGGGTGAGAAACCGGTACCATTAGCTGGTTGCAGGCGCTAAGCCCCCTTCCTCAAGGAGCATCGCAGTCCGCGCTAGCGGACAAGAAGCGCAGTAGGGAGGGGATACAGCGCCGTCTTCGTTTCACTTTCACTCTGTGCCGGGTATTTACAACACTGCCAGTCGAAGACTGGAAGTGTGATGGCAGCTACTCATCGTCTCGGCTTAGAGCCCGACAAGAAAGGCGGTCGAGATGAATCTCGCCATCACCACCGAGTAGGAGTGGGTCACTCCGAATCCACGCCTGCGGAGACTGCGCTCCCTGCGCGGATGGTCGGCCTCGGCCGACTATCCGTGAAAAAGCGCGTCGCGGAACCAGGAAGCCCCACCCTCGGCGAGCGCGTCAGCGCGAGCAGGGTGGGGTAGTTCACACTCTCACCCGCCGATCGTGCTGATGAGCTGTTCTCGCCACTCCTGAAGGGTCTCGACGTCCTCCTCGACATCGTCGAGCCGGTCGAGCGCCTCCAGCTGCTCCTCGATATCGTCGAGCGCCTCCAGTTCGTTCTCGATACCGTCCACCCGGCCGGCGAGGTCGGCTGTCTCCGTGTCCGTCTTGTCGATCCGCTCGCCGAGCTCGTCGATGCGGCCCTGCACCTCGGCGACAAAGTCGGTTTCGAGCTGGTTGATGCGCTTCTCGAACTCCTCGAGTTGCCCCTCGAACTCGGCGATGAGCTCCTCGCCGGTCCCGTTCTCATCGAGGAACTCCTCGAGCGCACCCGTGTACGCCCGGAGGTCGGCGACATCGCTCTGCAGGCGGTCGAGACGGGCGGTGGTGGTGCCGCCGACCTCGCCGAGAAGCACCTCGCGCAGCAGGGCGAGATCCTCGTCAGGGACCTCGTTCTCCCGGAGCTCTGTTGCGAGCGCGGCCACGAGCCCACCCTCACCAGCCGGCTCGACCGTCGTGTCGGCGCTGTCGTCCACCGATGCGCCACCGGTTGTGTCGGTGGCCCCGTTCGCCCCGCCAGCCCCGTTGGCCCCGTCAGGCGTACTCAGGTCGAGCGTCGCGGGTGGGTCGTCGGCTTCGGTCGACCCGTCGGCCCCGTCCAGCCCATCGGGTGTGCGCAGATCTAGCGTCGATGGAACATCCGTGTCCCCGTTCTCGTTCTCGTTCTCGTTCTCGGAGTCGGCCGGATCAGTCCCGCCGGCGATAGCGTTCTCGACGAGCGCGTCGTCGCTCTCGAGGACGATCCCGTTCCCGTCACTGTCCTCCGGGAGCGGGGGTTCGACGGACTCTATTACCGGCTCGCTCAGGAACTGGGCCACGTCGTCGACCGTGCGGATGCCGTACACCGTGGTGTATGAGTCCCCGGGCTCGAACTCCCGCTCGAACGTGATGCGGTCCTCCTCGATTGTCCAGTGTTCGCTTCCGTAGTCCGGATGGAATCCGAGATCACTGACTGCCACGCCCTCGGGGACACCGTCCGAGAGGCGGAGCGTCACAGACTCCTCGCGGCCCGACGAGATATCGAACGCGATAGCGGGGACGGGAAACTCGTCCGCCGCGTACCGCTTGTGGACCCGCACACCATCGGCGGATACCCGAACGCTGCTGTACTTCCCTGTCTCGCTCATGGTACTCTGTATGTGCCACCAACATATTAAAAGCTAGGCCCCCGTTCGCACGAATGAAAATGTCACACCCACCAACACGCCACGGGCCGAGACGGTGTGAGAAGCGGTCGCCGGTTCGACCCGCAGGCTCATCTGGCCGTGGGGGTCACCCGATGTCGACCCGGTCGCCGATCTCGACGATGTCGAGCCGGCGTGGGAACGCGAAGCTGCTTTTGTGATGATGCAGCACGGTCGGGTCGGCCGTGAGCCCCTTCCACATGTCCCAGTGGGTCGGGAGCAGCCGATCGAGTTCGAGCTCGCGGGCGGCCTCGATGACAGCCCCCTCGTCGTTGTACCAGGTCGTCTCGCGAGCGACACCGGTCTCCTTGTCGGGTAGCATACCGCTCGTGCCGAACGCGAGCGCACCGAGGTCGATACCGTGAGCCGCGAGGTCGCCGAACCCGCCCGGACGGGCGTCACCCCCGTGGGCGAACGTGCCAGACTCGTGGTCGATGACGTACGCGACGGGATGCTCGGCGTCGGGGTCGTTCGCCGGCCCGACGGTCACCGTCAGGTCGCCGATCCCCCACTGGTCGCCCTCGCTCACCGCCCGAAACTGCCCGCCGTCGAGCCCCCAGCCCTCGCGCCAGCCCTCGGACTCGGTGACGGCGATACTCTCCTCGGGCGCGTAGAAGGTGCAACCGGTGGTCGCGAGGATGGGTGCCTGGCTCGGCCCGTGCACGTGGTCCGTGTGTTCGTGGGTGGCCAACACGGCATCGGCCCCACGGACGTCGGTCGGGTCGAACGGCACAGGGAGCATCCGCACGGTCCGGGGTGGGTCGCCTGTCCCGAGGTACGGGTCGATAAACAGCACCGTCCCGCCGGCGCTTTTGAGTGCGAACCCGTTACAGCCGAGATACCACACGGCGAGCCCGTCCGGCGATGCGTTTTCGATCGCCCGCGGAAGCCAGTCGCCCCAGTCACTGTGGACTGTCATACCGGAGGCTGGGGGGACTGGGCGGTGAACGTTTCGGAACTGGGCTACCGCTGGAGAGCCTCCGGCAGGCTCTCGAGGAGGTCGGTCGGGAGCAGCCCGTCGCCGTCACCGGTGACCGCGAGTTCACCCGCCCGGCCGGTGACGTACGCGCTGACGGCGGCGGCGTCGACAGGTTCGAGCCGCGCCGCCAGCGCGCCGGTTACACCCGCGAGCACGTCGCCGGTGCCGCCGACGGTCATGCCGGGCGTGCCGGTGCGGTTCACCCGCGTGCGTTCGCCATCGGAGACAACGTCGTAGTGCCCTTTCACCAGCAGCGTCGCACCCATCTCGGCGGCGAACGCCTCGACGGCGTCGCGGCGCGCACGCCAGTCGGGCTCGCGCGGCCCACCCATCCCGACGAGCTCCCCCTGATGCGGGGTGCAGATGAGCGATGCCTCGGTCTCGACTTCGGGGACGACCGCCAGCGCGTCGGCGTCGACGACGACCCGGCCCCCGACCGCGGCGAGCAACCGCTTGACGGCATCGAGGCTCGGCTCGGCTGCGCCTGATCCCGGCCCGACCACGAGCACGTCGTGCTCGGCGGCCAGCCCCGTGAGGCGGTCGACGTGGGCCGGTTCGAGACGGCTCCCCTCGAACGGGCGGACGATGAGACTCTCGCTGTACCCCTGTACCTCGCGGGCGACCGACTGCGGACACGCCACCCGGACGAGATCGGCGCCCGCCCGCAGCGCGGCCTGTGCCGAGAGTGCCGGCGCGCCGGTGTAGGGGCCGCCGCCGACGACCAGCACCTCGCCGTGGGCCCCCTTGTGGCTCCCGGGGTCCCGCGTGAGTCGCAACAGGTCGCCGCGTTCGACGAACGCCCGTGCCCCGGCAGGGATGCCGATGTCCGCCACCCTGACCGGGGCATCAAGCTCGGCCAGGCCCGGCTTGGGCTCGTGAAACGTCACCACCCGGTCGGGATCGACGGCGTTGTCCGCGAGCCTCCCGGTGTCGGCATCCAGCCCCGAGGGGACATCGACCGAGAGGACGGTCGCAGAGGCGTCGTTGAGAGCCGCGGCAGCGCTCGCTTCCGGCTCCCGGAGGTCCCCGTCGATCCCCGTTCCGAGCATCCCGTCCACTACGACGTCAGGCTCACCCAGGTCGAGCGCCGTCGAGTCCCGGACCTCGCGGGTGTCGTACTCGGCGCGCTGGAGCGCCGCCCAGTTCTCGCGGCTGATCGCCGTCGTGATCGTTTCGGCCCGCCCGAGCAACAGCACCCGGAGATCGTACCCGCCGAGAAAGCGCGCCGCGACGAGGGCGTCGCCGCCGTTGTTGCCACGGCCTGCGAGGAGTGTCACCGTCGCCCCCGGGTCGGCGACCGCACGCACCTCGCGGGCGACCGCGCCGCCACTCGACTCCATCAACTGCTTGCGTGACACGCCGAGGGCCTCGGCGTTGGCGTCGACGACCGCCATCTCAGAGCCGGTTATCATACCCAGACGTTCGTCGGCGACGGGCAAAAGCCCAGCCCCGGATTCAGGCCCGGCCGATTGCGGGAGTCATCTGTACCATCCGCCCGTCGACCGGAACGTGAGACGGGCGACTGGATTCGCACTCGTGGTACTCGGGTTCGGGTTGCTGGTGGCCGGCGGCGCGTTCGCACAGTTCGGCGTCGAGCCGCCGACCGACGCCGGCAACGAACCGCTCTGGAAGGCGACGCTCGCGGCGGCGACCGTCGCCATCGCCTACGGGTTCTACCTGCTCGCGGCCCGGGCCATCGCCGCCTCGACGGCCAGCAAGTCCCGAACGCACAACGCCCTGAACGCGCTCAGACTCGCGCTCGCCATCGGCGTCACCATCGCCGTGCTGGCGCTTGTCACGAGACCGACCTGGCGTTCGCTCGCGCGGAGCTCGTGGCGATGGCCGACGAGTACCTCGGCGACGAGATGGCTGCAAACATCGAGCGCTACCGCGAGGTGCTCGCGGAGACGCCGGTCGAACTCGAGGTTCGGGACCGCCCCTCGGTGCACGCTTTTATCTCCGGGTGGAGCTGCGTCTCCGGTATCTCGTCCACCCCAAGGAGGGTCAGCGGGTCAAAAACGAACTGTACGGGCGCGCGCTCGAACGGTTCAACGAACACCCCGACCGCATCGCCTTTCCCGTCAGTCACAACCGGTGACCGCTGACGACCACAGCCGCCTGACGACACCCGGTCCCCCTGTGCTCTCCCTGGCCGCCCAGGTCGCCGGGGACACGACACAACTGTTAGGGTCTGGCGCGTCGACACTCCGGGTATGACACTCAGACAGCCGCCAATCGCTCACGACACGAAGACGACAGACTTCGGCGGGTGGGAGATGCCGGTCGAGTTCGACTCGATCCGTGTCGAGCACGACGCGGTCCGCGGGTCGGTCGGCAAGTTCGACGTCTCTCACATGAGCCAGATCACTGTCTCGGGCCCCGATGCGGGTGAGCTCGTCGGGCGACTCACCACGAACGACGTGCTCGCGCTCTCCCCCGGCGAGGCACAGTACGGCGCCATCACCGACGAGCGCGGTGTGATGCTCGACGACACGGTCGTCTACCGCCTCCCCGAGTCCCACGAGGCGGCGTACCTGTTTGTCCCCAACGCCGGCCACGACGCCGAGATGCACGACCGCTGGGTCGAGCACCGCGAGCTGTGGGGGCTCGACGCGACCGTCCGCAACCGGACCGAATCCTACGGGATGGTCGCCGTCCAGGGCCCCGAGGCGCCCGACCTGCTCGGCGCGGCGACCGACATCGACCTGGGTGCGCTCTCCCGGTTCGAACTCACGACAGGACGGGTCGCCGGTGTCGAGGCCCTTGTCGCCCGGACAGGCTACACCGGCGAGACGGGTTTCGAGGTGCTTTGCCCCTGGGGGGCGGCCCAGACGCTGTGGGACGCACTGGCCTGTCAGCCCTGTGGCCTGGGCGCCCGGGACACCCTCCGCCTGGAGATGGGGTTTCTGCTCTCCGGCGAGGAGTTTCATCCCGAGGAGAACCCGCGCACCCCGTACGAGGCGGGCATCGGCTTCGTGGTCGCGCTGGACACCGAGTTCGTCGGACGCGAGGCGCTTGCCAAACAGGCTGGGGCGGGCCCGGCGGCGGAACTGACGGGGGTGGTGCTGGACGAGCGCGGTGTTCCCCGGAGCGGCTACGAGATCACCAGCCCCGACGGCGAGCATCTCGGCCAGGTCACGAGCGGCACCATGAGCCCGACGCTCGGTGATCCGATAGCGCTGGCGTATCTGCCCCACCCGTACGCCGACACGGAGCGGCCTGTCAGCGTTCGCATCCGTGGCGAACCGAAGAACGGACATACCACGACCCCACCATTTGTATCATGAGCTTCGAGGTTCCAGACGACTGCCGGTTTGTCGAGTCACACGAGTGGGCACGACAGGAGAACGGCACCGTTCGCGTTGGCATCACCGACTTCGCGCAGGACGAACTCGGCGACGTGGTGTTCGTCGAGCTGCCAGCCGAGGGCGACCCGGTCACCGACGGGGAGGCGTTCGGCGTTATCGAGTCGATTAAGGCCGTCTCGGACCTGTACGCGCCGGTATCTGGAACCGTGACCGCACGCAACGAGGACCTGCTCAGCGCGCCGGAACTGGTCAACGAGGACCCATACGGGGATGGCTGGATGCTCGAACTCGAGACGGCCGACAGCGTCGACGGCTTGCTCTCGCCGGCCGAGTACCGCGAGCAGATCGAGTGAGCCGGTCAGGCGTTCCGCGGCTGACCGGCCTCGGCGTCGACGAACGCGCGGAACCGCTCGGCGGCTGACGGCCCGCCCGCGGCGATGAGCACGTCATCGGCCTCGAGCACGAACCCGGGGCCGAGATCGGTCAGCAGGTCGCCGTCGCGCTCGACACCGACGACTGTACAGCCCGTCTCGTTGCGGATGTCAGCCTCGGCGAGACTCCTGCCCGTCAGCGCGGGTGCACTCGTCCTGACGAACTCGAACTCGTCGTGTGGGGTGAGAATCGACTCCTCGTCGAGAATCAGCGAGGCGAGGATCTCGCCGGTGACACTCGGTAGCGAGAGGACGTAATCGGCCCCGGCGTTGTAGAGCTTCCAGACGTTCTCCGGGTCGTTCGCCCGCGCGATGACCTCGATATCGGGTCTGAGGTGTTTGATTATCAGCGACGCGTAGACGGCCGTCACATCGTCGTCCAGCGCAAGGACGACAGCGCGTGCCCCCTGGAGGATGGCCCGCTCGAGGGTCTGCTGTGCCGTGACGTCCCCGACGACGTCGACACCGTCGATCTCACGCCTGTCGACAACGGTTGTCGAGATATCCGCGTGCTGGAGTGTCTGTGTGGCGAGCCGCCCGACATCGCCGTACCCACAGACGACGACCCGCTCGGGGTGTCCCCTGTGAGAGGGGAGCTGTCGTGTGCCAAGGTCCTCGAGAGCCGTGTGTTCGCCCGACACCAGGAGAATGGAGTTTTCCAGTATCTCCGTGTCGGGCGGCGGTGAGACAACAAAGCGCGCGCCGAACCAGCCGCCGATGACGGTGATGCCGTGTTCGTCGAACGCCGGGATCGCGTCAATGCGCTTTCCCGCGAGTTCGCTCCCCTCGGTGACGAGATACTCGTCGAACTCCGGACCGTTCTGGACACCGACGGCCTCGCGGAACCGCTCGGAGACGGTTTTCATCGAGCGCAACGCCAGACTCTCGCCGAGGCTTTCCTTCGAGACGACCACCTCGTCGGCCCCCGCGTACCGGTGGTGTGGCACCGCCTCCTGGGTGGCGACGACGCTGACGATATCCATCGCCGGGTTGAGACGGGCCGCCGAGAGCACGACCGTCGGGTTCGTCCGGTCGTCGAGATCGGTCACCAGGGCGGCCGCACGGTCGGCGTTTGCCCGCTGGAGGGTGTCGATGTGTTCGGGGTCGCCGTGGACGACCCGCTTTCCGTCCTCGACGAGCTCGAGTGCCCTCCCGCGGTCGGCCTCGACGAACAGGTGGGGTTTGTCACTCTCCTCGAGTTCCTCCCGGAGCACGTCGTCGACGGCCGAGTGCCCGCAGATGATGATGTGGTCTGTCAGCGAGGACTCGGTCGGCGGTTCCGGGTTCAACGCCTGCCGGAACAGCGGAACAGCAAACAGCGGAATCGCGAGAAAAACGAGCAACACGCCGGTGAGATTTATCACCAGGGCGAGCAGCGCAAGCTCGGTATGCTCGGCCCAGAGACCGGTGTCCCCGCCGAACCCGGCCGTCGTGAGCGCCTCGATGACCACCTGTGCGGACGTGATGACCGACCGGTCCTCGACTCCGGCGATGGTGATAACTGCCCAGTGGTACGTGATGGTGTACGCAGCAACGATACCGACGACGCCGAGTACCGCGAGTCCAACCCGCCGCCGCCAGCTGGGGTTTTCGTCCTCGGAACCATCAGCCATTACCGCTTTTATCCCACCACCCAACTTATATCGACCGTTTCGGATATTCCACGGCCCGGCTGTCGACCACGCGCACAACCGGACTGGTGTCCGACAGGGCGGGGATCGCTCCGGTCGGCCCGACGCGGGATAAAAACCGCTTTGTGGGTTCGGATGCAGGTGGACGTATGCGTGTGGTCATCATCGGTGCGGGCGAGGTCGGAACCGGCGTCGCCGCCGCGCTCGCTGACGACCACGAGGTCACCGTCGTCGACAGGGACGAACAGCGCGCCGACGACCTGC
>OBKM01000018.1_pt1 | contig 57368 bp, 56 predicted proteins | sample 1519691 | NCBI WGS metagenome assembly OBKM01 (sample SAMEA37050418, study PRJEB22526) | metagenome | biome: saline pan; feature: lake; material: water | place: Egypt | collected 2015 | depth 0.5 m
CTTGACGGATTCCTCCCACGCCTAAAGCCGTGGGCTTCCTCCTTGTATCATGTGAGTCCCGCGCCGCGACGCGATCGCCGGTCGCACAGGCGCCGCGTTAGCTGTCGGTTCGATCCACCGGCGACCTCGACCCTACAACACGTCGCCGATCCGCACCGGCTCGCCGTCGAGATCGGTGTCGCCCGCGACGATCTGGAGCACCTCGTGGTCAGTGACGTCGCGGAACCCCTTGCCGGTCGCCTCCTCGATCAGGTCCTTCTCTAACTCGAACTCGGTCCCCTCGTGGACGACTTCGACGCCGTCTCGCGTGAACGTCAGATCCGTGCTCATACCGCACCGTAGTCGTCGATCAAATAAAAGGAGCGTGGCACGCCGGTGGTCGACAGCGGTCGGGGGAGACCGCGGTCCGCCGGCACAGCGGTCTGGGTTGGCCGTCAGGCATCGGCCTCGAACCACCTAGGCATCGGTCTCGAACCGCCCACGCGTCGGCTCTGGGTGCCGTCGGGCCGGCTACTCGTCGGCTTCGTCGTCTTTCATCTCCGAGAGCCGCCCGACGAGGTCGTCGGTGGAGGCGTCGCCTTCGATGGTGACCTCGCCGTCGTGGTCGTTCTCGTGAACGTTCACGGCGGCGTCGTCGTCGGTGTCAACGTCCTGGTCTTGCTGCTCGCTTTCGTCGTACGATCCGAATCCCATGCCGCAACCTTCGAGGCTGGCCTGAAAAGGGTAGTGACCCCGACCCGTCGAGCGTGTGATCGCCACGCACGTCTTCGGTGTGGTCGAAGCGCCCAGCCACACCGCTCATCACCCCCGGTCGTCCGACGCGCGTCCGACGACCCCACACCGTTTATACGGTCGGAGAGAGTGCTTCCGGTGTGTCGCTGCGAGGAGGCGGTCCCATAGAGGAGCTCACGGTCCCGTCGGGGACGACCGTCGAGGAGCACGATCTCGTCGTCGACGGCGACGTGCTCGTCGGCGGGCAGTCGACGGTGGAGTTCGGACTCCGCGGTCGCAACGTCGCCGTCGGGGAACGCGTGAGCGTCGAGAACGACATCGAGGCCGAGGGCGACTGCCGGCTCGACACGTGGTGTACTGTCGACGGCAACGTCCTCGTCGGCGAGGACGCGTACCTCGGCGAGCGGGTGACCGTCACCGGTCGCCTGATGGTCTCCGGCGACCTCGACATCGGCGACGACGTCTCGATCGAGGAGGGGTTCGAGGCGAACGGATGGATCGTCATCCGGAACCCCGTTCCCACCCTCGTCTTCTACTTCATCGTCCTCTCGCAGCTCTTACGCGTCGGCGAGACCGACGCCGCAGACGAACTCGCGGAGGCGCTCGCGGACGGCGACGACGTTCGCGAACCCCTCCTGATCCCCCGTAGTGCGGAGATATCCGACGACGCGTGGCGCGTCTCCACGCCCGCGAGCGTCGGCGACGACTGTCGCCTGCACGGCAACGTCCGCGCGGAGTCGATCCGCGTCGGCGAGCGCAACGAGGTGTTCGGCTCGCTCCGCGCCCGCGAGGATATCACCGTCGGCGCAGAGACGGTGATCCACGGCGACGTCACCACGCGCGGCGGAACGGTGACGATCGAAGTCGGAGCGCGGGTGCTCGGAGACGTCTCCGCCGGCGACCTCGTCGTCCACGACGGCGCCGAGATCGACGGGACGCTCCGCGCTCGCGGCGAGATGAAACTCGTTCAAGAAACCGGAGACGACTCGGAATCCGAGTCGGACGATAGAGCGTCCGAGCCGGACGAAGCGGAAGCGGAACCGGACGAAGCGGAGCCGAACGAAACAGAGACCGCACCGGAGTCCGAATCGGCGACCGAACCAGACGAGTCAGCCGGAGCGGGATCAGAACCGGACGGAGACGCTAGACCGGCGACCGAGGAGGAAGGCGACGAAGCCGACGCCGACGACGAAACCGAAGCCGACGACGACGACGACGAAACTGACGAAACCGAAGCAGACGACGGAGCCGACGAAACTGACGAAACCGAAGCAGACGACGAAGCCGACGAAACCGACGAAGCCGAAACCGACGAAACCGACGACGACGAGACGGGTTCGGACTCCGAGCCCGTCGTGTCGGCGGAGCCCGAGCCCGTCGACGCCGACCCGGAAGCGAAGTAGCGCGGCGAGCCGCGGACCGGTTTCAGGACGATCTCACCGCTCGAGCGGCTCGGCGACGAACACGTCCTCGTGCAGTGACTCACAAACCACGTCCGCGAGGGTCTGCAGGTTCTCGGTGTCTTCGCGGTTGTACGACACCAGCGTGTCGAGTGCGTCCTCGTCCCCGCGTTCGTACTCGCGCCACAGTCGGACGGCGTCCCGGCCCGACAGGTCCGGGCGATCGCGCTCGATTCCGATCGCCTCTTCGATCGGTTTCAACCCGCCCGAGAGGCCGATTCGCTTGGCTGGGTACATCAGATCGAGGTGCGGCGTCTCGATGTCGATCCCGAACGACGTCTCGAGGAAGGGAACGTCGAAGCGGGCGCCGTTGAACGTCGCCAGCAGGCTGGCGTCCGCGAACTGCTCGCGCAGGCGGTCTGCGGTGAGGTCGTCGCCGGCGACCAGCGTCGTCGTCTCGCCGTCCTGATGGAAGCTGACGGTCGTCACACGGTCGCGGCGTTCGTCGAGCCCGGTCGTCTCGATGTCGAAGAAACACGTCTCCGAGCGGAAGTTCTCGTAGAGCCGCCAGCGCTCTCCGCTCGGAAATGTGCGATCGAAGTACGCGGAGTCGCCGTCGTCGAGGTGTGTCAACGCCTCGGCGATGAACGACTCGATCCGATCAGCGGTCGTGTCGCCGACGCCCCGCACGTCGACCGCGGGGTCGAACGCCTCCCACGTCGTGACGCCCTCGGTCCAGAGCCGGCGCTCCGTCGACTCGCCGACCCCGTCGACCGGGATGAAGCTGTTCTCGATGCGCATACTCGACCGCGGCGACGCGAGGGCAAAAACCCGACGGGAGCGACGAGGAGGGAACCGCGCGGAGCTGCGGATCGCGAACGGAGTAGTCACAACACCGAGAGCGTCCTCCTCGCCGCGGTTTAAGTAACGGCAGTTCCAATAATCGGTACTCATGTGCGGTCGCTACACGCTCTTTACCCCCGCTGCCGACCTCGAATCACGGTTCGGCGCCGACTTCGGCGACCACGAGCCGAGCTACAACTGCGCGCCCGGGCAAGAGCTGCCCGTGATCACCGACGCGGAACCCGAACGGGCGACGCGGATGAAATGGGGACTCACCCCCGGGTGGGCCGACGAGTCGTTCGACCTCATCAACGCCCGCGCCGAGACGGTCCGCGAGAAGCGAAGCTTCGCCGACGCGTTCGAGCGTCGCCGCTGTCTGGTCCCTGCCGACGGGTTCTACGAGTGGGTCGATCCGAGCGCCACCGCCAGCGACGAAAGCCGCGGCGGCACCGGGAAGACCCCCTACCGCGTCGCGTTCGAAGACGACCGCCTGTTCGCGATGGCCGGGCTGTACGAGCGCTGGGAGCCGCCAGCGCCTGCGACGACGCAGACCGGACTCGGCGCGTTCGGCGCCGGAAGCGGGGGCGCGGGCGACGAGGAGGCCCCCGAGGACGCGGGCCCTGTCGAGACGTTCACGATCGTGACGACGGCACCGAACGACCTCGTCGCTGACCTCCATCACCGAATGGCCGTGATCCTCGCGCCCGACGAGGAGGAGACGTGGCTCCGGGGCGAACCCGACGAGGCCGCCGCGCTGCTCGACGCGTATCCGGACGACGAGATGACCGCGTATCCGGTTTCGACTCGGGTGAACTCCCCCGCGGTCGACGCGCCGGAGCTCGTCGAGCCCGTCGGCGGCGACTGAGCCCGAGCCGTCGGGAAGAGGCGAGCGTCGGAGGAAAACGAGACGGCCGAAACGAGACTGGGTGGGGCGAGGAGACCGGTCGGGGGACGAGCACGGTCAGGGGGCGACCAGATCCACGACGGTCTCGTCGTCGACCACGACGTTGTACGCGGCCTCGTCGTCGTTCCAGAGCACGAGGCCGTTCTCCACGAAGAGGACGGCGCCGTAATCGGCCTCCCGGAGGTCGCTGTTGAGCACGGTCTCTCTGGTGCAGACGAGGTAGTGATCGACCGTCTGCGAGCCGTCACCGACCCGGTAGAGGGCGTTGTCGCCGGCGCTGAGATCGTGGCTCAGCTTCACCGCGAGCAGGTTGACGCGGTCGGTGACGTGTGCTTCGGAGTCGGCCATCCGCGCACACCGCCCGTCGCTCGCGCGGACGTCGACGCGGCGTTTCCCGTCTGGACGGAGGATTACGGAGGCGAACTGAACGTCGACGTTGACGAACCCACCGGGCTCGTCGCTCGCGCCGCGCTCCGCCGCCTCGTCGAGCCGGCGCTGGAACGGCGGCACCGCGAGGTCGTCGGCGACGTCGAACGACCACCCGCCGTCGGAGGGCGTCGCGTCCGGCCACAGCCGCAGCGTCGGCGAGTAGGTCTCGACGGCGCTCGAGGGCGTGACGACCGCGCGTTCGACGTCTCGAAGCCCCATCGCGGTGTTTCGGTCGGCCGGCGCGAACGCGACGACACTCCCGTCGTCGGCGAGCGTCCCGAGCGCGGCCTCGACCACCGCCACCGGATCGGCTAGTTCGGAGAGCACGTTGCCGAACACGACGAGATCGAAGGGCTCCGCCGCGGCGTCGGCGGGAGCGTCGCCGTCGATCCCGAAGAACGCCTCCGCGGTCGTCTCGTGGATCGTCGTCCGGAAGTTGCGCCCCGTCTCGTCGAGCAGCCGGTCGAGGACGCCGGTCGCCGCGCTGGGCTCGACCGCGTGGTACTCGACGACCGCGTCGTCCGGGAGATAATCGTGGAGGCCGAGCGCCGGCCCGCCGACCCCCGCCCCCACGTCCAGAACGCGGAGCGTCCGGTCGATGAGTCCGTTTTCGGCGAGGTCGTCGAGGACGTAGCCGATCGTCGCGTAGTAGGCGGGCAGGTGGTAGACGGCGTAGCCGAGCGCCGCGACCCGGTCGTACTCCACGTCGTTCTCGTAGAGGTAGTCGGTCTTCAGCCGGCGGACGGTCTCGCGCAGCTCGTTGCCGGAGTCGCCACGGTGCCAGTTCGCGCCGAACTCGCCGACGAGGAGGTCTTCGAGCGCGAACGAGTACGCGTCCGGGAACCGGTCGGGCGACCACTCCGGCCGGGGTATCGGCCCCTCTGCGACGGGTTCGAAGCGCCCGTCGTCGCGCTCACGGAGGCGGAGGTCGAACGCCTCCTCGCGGAGGGCCTCGCGAACGACGGCCGGATGGGGCGTCCCCTCGATGTACTCGGCGATCTCCTCGGGGTCGATCGGCCGGACGTTACGCAGGTAGTTGGCGTTGTTTCGGACGGCGTCTCTGTCTATCATGGCTGGCTCGGTTGGGGTCGCTCGGGTCGCATGGCGGTCACTCGTGTCGATCGCGGCCGTCGCGGTCGCCGCGGGCCCGCTCGTACAGCGCCGCGAACGCCGCCGGGTCGGCGTCGGCGATCTCGCGGGCCGCTGCAGCGACGTCGTCGGCGCCGTCGAAGGCGCGCTGGATCTCGGCGTACACCGCGGGCGACCCTTCGGTGACGGTGTCGGCGACCTCGTCGAGCGCGGCGGAGACGGGCGTGTGGAACTCCTCGCGCACCTCGTCGCCGGCGAGTCGCCACGCGAGCACCGCGGCGTGCGCGCCGGCCTGAACCGTCTCCATCGCCGCGTCGTGCTCGGCGGGCGTCGTCTCGAACACGTCGTTGCCGCCGGCCTCGATCGCGGCCGAGATGGACTCGACGATCGGCCCCTCGCGGTCGGCGACGACGGCGACGTTGCCGGGAACCCGCGGCGGGGCGAACAGCGGGTGGTAGCTCGCGCGTTCGAGGTCGGGCGCGTACTCCCGCATCGCCGCGGTCGCCGCCGTCATCTCGCCCGAGACGTCGAATATCGCCCCATCAGCGCGCGTCGCGTACTGCTCGACCGCCGCGGGGACCGCGGACATCGGCACCGCGAGACACACCGCATCGTGGGTCGTCTCGGCGTCGACCGGAACCGCCTCCGCCCCGCGGGCGGCGGCGGCGTCGGCGGCCACCTCGGGGTCGCGGTCGGCGAACGCGACCGTCGCGTCGACCGGCGACTCCGCGGCCGCCACCGTATCGGCGATCCACCGGCCGATCTCGCCCGCGCCCACGACGAGTAGGTCCATCGGTTGTTCGGACCGAGGGCTCGCGAGGCTTAAAAAGGCTCGACTCGGGCGTCGGGGGCGAGCGGCCGAACGCCGTCAGTCCGCGCTCGCTCGACGGAGCGGGCCGTCGTTCGGCGCGATGGCCCTCACCGCGGGGAGCAGCGCCACGGCGATGACGAACTCGAGACCGCCGACCGCGAGGAACGCCGTCGTGTACCCGAACGCCTCAGTGACGGTGCCGCCGACGAGGAATCCGGTGAGGAAGCCGAGCGAGCCGAAGACGTTGAACAGCCCCATCGCCGCGCCGCGGGTCTCCGGATCGACGAGGTCCGTGACGAGCGCCATCGTCGCCGGGGCCATCAGCGCGCCGCAGACGCCGACGAGGACCATCAGACCAGCCGCCAACGGATACACCGGTGCGACGCCGACGCCGACCGTGGCGACGCCGTACGCCAGCGATCCGACGACGATGGGAGAGAACCGACCGATCCGGTCCGACAGCGCGCCGAGAGGGGCCTGTAACAGCGCGAACGGGACGAAAAACAGCGCGAGCGTCGCTCCCGCGGCGGTCGCCGAAAGCCCGAACGTCTCGGGATCCTGGAAGTAGTAGACGCCGACGAGCGCGAAGAAGCCGGCCGTGAGCCGGTCGACGAACCCGAACGCGAGCGGGACGGCGAGCCCCGGCGTCGTCCGCGTCCGAGCGAGTACCTCGCGGAAGCCGGCATCGGTGGTCTCGGCGGGCTCCGCTTCCTGATCAGGGTCGCCGTCGGACGATCGCTCGTCGACCGTCGCCGCGAGCAGTCCGGCGCCCGCGAGCACGGTCGCACCGGCGTACACCGGATAGAAGGGAGAGACGTCGGCGAGCACGCCGCCGAACACGGAGCCGACCGCCGCCCCGAGGCCGATTGCGAGTCCCGCGGCGCCCATGTTGCGGCCGTTCCCCCCGCCCAGATCCATCAGGAGCGTGATCGCCAACGAGAACGCGCCGATGGTGAGCGCCCCGCCGACGACGCGGACGACGAGGGCGGCCTGAAAGCCGAGTCCGAGCCCCGGGAGGGCGGCGAGCGCGACGTAGGCGGCCGCCCCGCCGAGCGCGCCGGCGACGATGAGCGGAACTCGCCGCCCCATCGCGTCGCTCGCGGCGCCCCACACGACCGCGAAGGAGACGAACGCAGCGAACTCCGCGACGAGGAACCACATGCCGGCGTCGATGCCGGCCGGCGCGCCCAGCGCGACGACGAGACCCGGGACGCCCGGGTAGACGAGGACCTGCGAGATCAACACCGCGAGTACGACGGCACCGAGTCGGCGCCGGTCCCCGCGTTCGTCGTCCGTCATCGACGTATAAAACTGGTCGGACGGTCAAAAGACCGACGCTCGGGGTCGTCGAGAGGGAGGCGCCGACCGGCGCTACCGGGACCGGTTACAGCGCGTCGTCGATTGCGGCCATGACCGTCTCGGCGTCGTACCCGTCTTGGACAGGGGTTCCGTTCACGAAGATCGTCGGCGTTCCGCTGACGCCCATCGACTCGCCTTCGTCTCTATCGCTCATCAGGACCGTCTCGTACGCCGAGAACTGCGCGTCCGCCAGCGCCGCGCACGGGTCGGCACCGGCCGCGTCTGCTGCCTCGGCGATCGCCTGCCCGTCGTAGCTCCCGTGGGATTCGTAGACGGTCGACGTGAACGTCGTAAACGCCTCGTCGCCCTCGCGAGCCCCGACGCCGCGCGCCGCGCTGGCGACGGGAACGGCCCACGTTTCGTCGACCGGAATCGGGAAGTCCCAGTGTTCGTATCGGATCTCGTCGGTCTCGATGTACTCCTCGCGGATGACCGGAAACTCCTGGAGCTTGTACGTCGCGCAGTGGCCGCAGGTGAAGTCCTCGAACGCCTGCACGACGACGTCGGCGTTCGGATCCCCGAGGGTCGGTCGGTAGTCGAGGTCGGGCGAAGCCGGCTCTTCGAGGTCGCAGTCGTAGCCGCTCGCGTCCAGTTCGGAGTCCGAGTCGCCGCCGAGACACCCCGCCGCGCCGACGACGCCGGCCGCCGCCGCGCCCGCGAGTAGGGACCGTCGCGTGTGTTGCATACACGGATTTCGGGTCGGAGCGTACTTAATCGCACCGCGACGGCGCGTCCGCCCTCCCCGGAGCGCAGGCGCCGCTCGCTGGCGCCGCAGGGGGCGACAGACACCGAACCCCGGGCCCGTGCCCGAACGCTTTTGCCGACGCCTCGCGACCCTCAGATATGAGCGATTGGGACCTCGACCTGCGGGACGCCGAAGAACAGATGGACGAGGCGTTCGCCGCCAACGGGGACGTCGTCCTCGGTGTCCTCGACGGCACCACGGAGCCGGACGAGTGGATCCGCAGCGTCGACTACGGCAACACGCTCGTGTTGTCGATCGACGGCGACCTCAACGAGCTCGCCGCCGGGTTCGCCCGCGAAATCAAAGACATGGACGGTGAACTGATGCATTTCCGCGGGTTCCTCGTCGTGACGCCGCCGGGCGTGAGCATCGACACGGACCGACTGGGCCAGTGACGGCGGCCGCGGTCGGCCGGTCCCGGGTCGTCGTTTCGTCCGCTCCGCCGGATTCCCGCGCGGCCACGGCCGTTTTCCGGCGTTGACACGAGCGCAAGAGGTATGACATCGGCGTGAGACGAGTGGGGTATGAAAGCCGTTGTACTCGCTGGTGGTTACGCGACACGACTCTGGCCGATCACCGAGACCCGACCGAAGATGTTTCTGCCGGTCGGCGAGAACACGGTCATCGACGAGATATTCGAGGATTTCGAGGCCGACGACCGCGTCGACGAGGTGTTCGTCTCGACGAACGAGCGCTTCGCCGGGGCGTTCGAGGAGTACCTCGCCGACAGCCCGTTCGAGAAGCCGACCCTGTCGGTCGAAGAGACGGTCGAGGAAGACGAGAAGTTCGGGGTCGTCGGGGCGCTCGCCCAGCTCGTCGAGCGTGAGGGCGTCGACGACGATCTCATCGTCGTCGCCGGCGACAACATGATCAGCTTCGATCTGGCCGACTTCGCCGACTTCTTCGAGTCGAAGGGGACGCCGACGCTGGCCGCCTACGACGTCGGCGACCGCGAGCGCGCGAAATCGTACGGGCTCGTCGACCTCGACGGCGACGAGGTCGTCGACTTCCAAGAGAAGCCCGACGACCCGAAGACCACGCTCGTCTCGATCGCCTGTTACGCCTTCCCGGCGGAGACGCTCCCCGACCTCGCGACGTACCTCGAAGACGGTAACAACCCGGACGAGCCGGGATGGTTCATGCAGTGGCTCCAGAGCCGCGGCCCGGTCCACGCGTACACCTTCGACGGCGCGTGGTTCGACATCGGCACCGCCGACAGCTACCTCGACGCGGTCGCGTACGCCCTCGACGGCGGCACGCTCGTCGCCGACGACGCGACGGTCGACGGATCCGACCTCGGCGACGTCGTTCACGTGATGTCCGGCGCGACCGTCACCGACTCGACGCTCGAGCGCGCGGTCGTCTTCCCGGACGCGACGATCACCGACTCCGATATCAGCAACTCCGTGATCGACGAGGGAGCCACCCTCGAGGGGGTCACCCTGTCCGGCGCGCTGATCGGGTCGTACACCTCGATCACCGACGGCGACGGGTTCTGAAGGGCTCAGCTCTCTCCGTCGGAAACCTCGTCCGGGACCGTTCGGTCGTCCGTCGATCCGCCGACCTGACGGTGGGTGTGGTGATAACAGTCGAGCGCAGCGCTGTCGGCATCTGATTCGTCGACGGACTCCCCATCGAAGTCGGACTCCCCATCGACGCCGGACTCCCTGTCGCCGCCGCGGTCCGTGTTGTCACCGCGCTCTCGACCGGCTTCGCCGTCGGGTACCGGTCGAAAACACACCCGCCGATACCGTTCGTTGTCGAGCAGGTTGACGACGAACCCCTCGGCGTGACGCGACACCGACTCGTACGGGGCGTCACAGGCGGGGCATCGATCGGGAGGGTTCTCTGGTACGTGCATGCGACGCCCGTTAGCTCGGCGTGTGTCTGTCGTAGGGGCTCCAGCTTGAAAAACCGATCTCAGGTTCGAACCCCGGGCGAGGCGCGGCGAGCTAACAGCTCCGATCTCGACAGTATCGCTGGATTTTCTACTACAAATCCGCTCGTTAAGTAACTACGTATACCCCAGTATATATCGCACATACTCAGTTTTATCTCGCTCCCGAAGCCGCATTCGATCGTCTCTCATGTCCAACGATCGACGCGACCGGCGATACCTGAGCGACGACGACAAGCGCCCCGGATCGGTAGGGGAGTCCGCTTCGGAGACGGTGGAAACGACGGGCGTGACCACGGCGACCGACGTGAGCGCGGGGACCGAGTCGAAAACGACGGCCGGCTCGACGACGACCGAGTCGACGGCGGCGACCGCGGGCGACTGCGGCTGTGGCCGAGACCACCGCGGCGTCACGCGGCGGACGGTCCTCGGCGGGGCGGCTGCCGCGGTGACCGCGAGCGCGTTCAGCCTGCCGGCGGCCGCCCAGGAGGACGACACGTTCACGATCGTCCACGACCTCCACTCTCACAGCGATATCGGAGAGCCGGGTGGACCGAACATCGCCCGGTATCAGACCGTACTCCAAGAGCAGCTCGGTGATCGCGACGACGTGCTGTTCATGGGGAGCGGCGACGAGCTCGGCTCCTCGCTCGTCTCGTTTTTCACTGAGGGCGAGCACAAAGTCGAGTTCATGAACGACATGGGGCTCTCGCTGGTCGGCGTCGGGAACCACGACTTCGACTACGGGATCGACAGCGCCCTCGAGCAGTTCGAACAGAGCGAGTTCCCGTGGGTCACCTCGAACCTCAAGACGCCCGACGGCGAGCAGCTTCCCAACACCGAGGAGTACGTGATCCGAGAGGTGAACGGGATCCGCCTCGGCGTGTTCAACGTCGTGCTCGACGGCTTCCACAACATCACCGACTACCCCGACGAGTACATCCAGGAGGACCCGGTGGAGCGCTCTCAGGAGATGACGGCGATGCTCCGCGAGGAGGAGGACTGCGACGTCGTCCTGCTCGCCTCACACGTCCCGCACGAGCGTCACTTCGAGATCGCGGAACGGGTCGACGGGCTGGACGCCATCTTCGGCTCGCACTCGCACGTCACCTTCGACGACGCGGAGATCCACGAAGACACGGTGATAAGCGAGATCGGGTACGCCTACTTCCACGTCGGGGTGATGACGCTCGACGCCTCCGGCGAGTTGGTCGACTGGCAGCGGATCGACCTCGTCGACGACGAGGGCGAGCCCGTCGACATCGAGCCGGACCCGGACTTCCTCGAACGGCTCGAAGCACAGTTGGCGGAGATCGACGACGAGGTGTCCCAGACGATAGGCGAGACGACGCTCGAGTTGAGCGCCTCGGGAGCCGTCAACTACGCCCGAGAGAGCACGATGGGGAACCTCATCACGAACGCGATGCTCGACTTCTACGACGAGGCCGATGTCGCGTTCCAGAACGCCGGCGGGATCCGAACGAACGACACGTACGGTCCCGGTGAACTCACGCTGCAGGACATCCTCGAGATCAACCCGTTCGACAACGAGATCATCCTCTTCGAGGCGACCGGCGAGCAGATCCGGTCCGCGCTCGGTCAGCGCGGTCTCGTCGACGTCGAAGACGAAGGGTCACGGATATCGTATCTCGAGGGCGAGGCGCCGTTCGGCGCCCAGCAGGGCCAGCAGGTCGCCGGGATCCAGTACGAGTGGCGCGGTCACGAGGAGCCGGAGGTGCTCGACGTGTTCGTAGACGGGGAACCGATCGAGGACGACGAGACGTACACGGTCGCCACCACGGACTTCATCAAAGACATCGCCAGCGGATACGAGGCGTTCCACGCGATCCCCGGCGAAGAGATCATCGCGGAGTCCGGCACCCAGTACGGACCGGCGGTCGCCGAGTACATCAGCGCTCGCGGGGAAGTGACACCGTCGCTGGAGAACCGCATCCTGCGAGTCGACGAGCCCGTCGGCGAGGCACACGGGGTCGACGTCGACGGCGAGACGACCACGGTGACGATCCCGCACCCGGGAGACGCCGCGGAGGCGATCACGGAAGACGAGCCGTACCGGGCGGTGACCCGAACCGGCGCGGAGGCGACCGCGACGGGCGTCGAGGCGACCGACGACGCCATCGAGGTCCGGTTCGACACCGGGGATCTCCGGGAGCTCGTCTCGATCGACGAGCCACACCTCCGGGTGTTCGGCGGGTTCGATCCGGACGACGACCACTACGACTACGAGGACGAAGACGGCGATCAGCGGGAACTCCCGGTGTCGGCCGCGTACGACGCGTTCAAGCTCCGGTCGCCGGTTCCGGCCGACGCGCTGGGAGCGTTGCAGGTCGACGACGAAGACGACGATGACGACGACCCCGAAGACGATGCTACCGACGAGGACGACGAGACCGACACGCCCGAAGACGAGCCGGAGACCGGCGACGAGGCGCCCGGCTTCGGTCCGCTCGCCGCCCTGAGCGGCGTCGGCGGTGCCGCGTACTGGCTGTCGAAGCGCGGCGGCGACGAGGAAGACGAGGCGGCCTGACGGGCACGGGCGAGCCGAACTCCGTTCGAATCGGTATCGACGCGCCACTGACGCCCGTCCGGATCAGAACTCGACGAGGTCGTCGTCGACACCGCGGAGGCTCTCGGCCAACCGAGACCCCTCCGGAACCGCACGCAGGAACGCCGACGAGCCGAACGGCGCGTCGCCGTTGACCGAGACCAGTCCGAGGTCGGCGGGGTCGCCGTCCAAGCCCGTGAGGAACGCGACGGTCCGGACCGCCGGCACGTCGTCGATCTGCGCCGGCTCGTCGACGGAGCCGTACAGCGACTCGTGAGTCGCGACGTGATAGACGCAGGTCGGCGTCGGCGCGAAACACAGCAGGAATCGGGCGCCCGGCTCGGTCCGCCCGAGCTTCGGCCGGATCGCGTGGGCGTCGTCGGCGTGGAAGTAACGCTCCATCCGGCGGTACTGCCGGAGAATCTCGTTGGCCCCGGTGGCCCGCCGAACCGCCGCGTCGCTTTTGAGTTCGACGACGTGATCGACGCGCTCGGGCGTTCGCAGACGAACGTAGAGATCGACGACCCCGCGGCGACCCGCCGCGTCGTACGGCTCTTCGAGCCGGATCTCCGGGTCGTCGTGGGCGGCGACGTAGTGGTCGACGACGCGCGTCGCCAGCTGGTCTTCCCGCATACGGACGATGGTGGAGCGCCGCGGAGAATAAAGTCGCCGGAGTCGGTGGGGACGCGGCGGGGCATCTGCCGGTCGGGCGCGGCGCCCTCGACCGGCTACCGGCCACCCGGGGTCAGCCGGGTGCCGATTACTCCGCTTCGGCCGGGTGCCGATTACTCCTCTTCGGCCGGGTGCTGATTACTCCGCTTCGGCCGAGTCGTCATCCGGCGAGTCGTCGGAGAGCCGCTTGGCCGCCACCGCCGCACCGCCGACACCGGCCGCGCCGGCGGCGACGCCGAGCCCGGGAATCCCGTCGTCGGTGACGGTCTCGTCGTCGTCGGCACCGGCGTCTTCCCCGTCCGCTTCCGTTCCGTCGTCGCTCTCCGTCCCATCGCTCTCCGCCCCGTCGCCGACTGCACCGTCGATATCGAGGTCCTCACGCGAGAGGTCACCGACGGTGACGTACGGCAACACCGGCGGCGACTCCGCGTCGTAGTCGGAGAGGGCCGCGGCCCGGTCGGCGCCGTCGGGGGTGATCATGTCCATCACCTTCGGGTCCCAGTTCCCGTCGTTGCCGCCGCCGATGACGTGGTCGTCGGCCTCGGCTTCGACGCTTCGGAGCCCGCCCTCACCAAACCCGTCGAACGGGCAGACGACCGCCGCGAAGGCGACGCCGCGCTCGGCGTCCCAGCCGATCGCCTGCCGGGGGACGTCGACGGTGACGGTGTCGCCGTCACTGTCGACCTCGACATCGCGAGAGACCGCCTCACCGGCGGCGTCTTCGATGCCGGCACCGGTCTCCGGGTTGACGGTGATCCGGTAGTTGTACGGCGCCTCGAACGCGACGTTGGTGCCGGTCCGCCCGTCGGTGGTCGCCGGATCGTCGGTCGTCGGGTCGTTGACGTAGATCTGCGGGAGCTGGTGGCTGAAGCCGGGGCCGAACTCCCACGGGTTCTGCAGTGGTTCGGCGAACTCGTACTCGAAGCGGACGCGGTCGCGCGACTCGTGGACGGTGAGCCCCGACAGGTCCCACGCTCCCTCGTAGTAGTCGTCGGCCAGCGGGGTCTCGTAGGTTCCGGGTCCAGGCGCTTCGCCGGTCGGGGCGTCGAAGCTCGCGACCTCCTCGTACGGGGTGACGAGCGGGACGAAGCCGATTTCGGCCGGGCTCTCGGCGTCGTACGCGAGCGCCGCCGACCGGTCGACCCCGACGTCGACGACGAGGTCGATGACGTTCGGGTTGGCGTCGTCGTCGCGGCCGCCGCCGAAGGCGTCCGCGCTCGACGCGGCGTCGACCGGAGTAACGTTCCCCGGCCGGTCGGGCGCGTAGCCGAGCAGGAGCGGGGCGACGGACGCCGCCTCCAGATCGACCGGGAACGCCCCTCTCGGAATCGACGCGATGATCGCGTCGGAGACCTCGTTGATCCGCACCGAGCCGTCGGCGACGACCTCGCCGGACGCGTCCTCGACGCGGGCGCCGTGTTCGCCGTCGACGACGAGCCGGTGGGTGTGCGGCTCGGCGAGTTCGGCGTTGACGCCGGTGCGCGTGTCGGTCGTGGCGTCCGCTTCCGTCTCGTCGTCCCGCAGATACACCTGCAGGTGTTGGACCGAGAACCCCTCGGGCAGATCCCACGGGTTCTCGAGGTCGCCGTCGACGCGAGCGCGGAACTGGACGTCGGTCGGCGTCTCGTGGATCGAGAACGCAGTGAGGTCGAACGCCCCGTCGGCGTAGGCGTCGCCGGTCGGATACGTGTACTCGCCGGGGCCGTGATCGGTCCCCCTGTCGACGTCCATCTCCGCGACCGGGTCGCCGATCTCCAAGAGGTCGGGCGCCTCGAGAACGGCGATGGTGTCGACCTCGACCGCGCGGGCGTTCGACGGGCTGTCGAAGCTGACGTCGACGCCCGAGACGAGGTCGGTGCCGCCGATACCGGGCCGGAGGTACACCTCGGCCGTCCCGGGCGCGAAGTTGATCACGACCACGACGCGCTCCGGCCCCTCGACGTCGTCGAGATCGGACGCGTCACGCCCGAAGACGAGGGTGTCGCCCGAGACCGCGTTGTGCCACGCGCCGGAGAGGTCGGCCCGTGGCTTGAGTGCGTCCAGCCCGTGGTAGGCGTCGATGAGTTCGCGGTAGAACGCGAGGTGGTCCGCGTCGTACTCGCGCCAGTTCATGAACGCGCGCTGTTTGCCGTCGGGGTTCACGTCGCCCTCGTCGCGGGGGTCGTCGTCGCCGCGGTGGCGGTTCTCGCCGAACTCGGAGATCGCTCGCTCCTGTCCGTAGTAGACGTGTGGAACGCCCGGAAGCGCCACCCCGGCCGCCCACGTCGCGCGCTGTGCCTTTCTGGGGTCACCCCGCGAGCCGTCGAGGGCGCGGTTGAGCGCGCGCTCCTCGTCGTGGTTCTCGATGGCGTTGAGGATGAGCGAGTAGTCGGGGAACCCCTGTTCTGCCCGCGCACGGATCGAGTCGAACAGCTCGTCGGGGTCCGTGTCGCCGGCGGCGACCCCGTGAGCGGGGACGGTGAACCCCTCGGTGTCGAAATGCATGTCGAACTCGTTTTCCGAGAACGCCGGGTCGTTGGGGATCGCCTCGTCCAAGAGGAGGAACTCGCTGTCGTTCGTCCGACACACCTCGCGGACGTCCTTCCAGAAGCTATGCGGGACGCCCCACGCGATGTCACACCGGAAGCCGTCGACGCCGACGTCGCCGGACCAGAAGTCGGCGACCGCGAGCATGTACTCGCGGAGCGCGACGTTGTCGAAGTTGAAGTTCGGATGGAGTTGGAGGTTCCAGAAGCCGGTGACGAACGGCTCCGGCTCCAACACCTCGCCCTCCCACGTCCGCTCGGCTTCGATGCGATCGAACCAGTCGAAGTACTGTGCGTCGCGGTCCCACGACTCGACGACGGGCCAGAACTCCGGCTCGTCGGTCTGGCTCGCGATCGTCGCCTGGAACTCCGGCATCGTCCGCCCGCCGTGGTTGATGACCAGATCGAGACAGACGCGGATGTCGCGCTCGTGGCAGGCGTCGACGAACGCCTCGTACGCCTCGAGCGGGTCCGACCCCTCCGGGACGAGGTCCTCGGCGACGCCGAAGAAGTCCGTGATGTCGTATCCGTGCGGGCCGCCCCCGGGACGCTCTCGGTTCGGGCTGACGGCCGGGTGAATCGGCGTCAGCCAGACGACGTCGACGCCGAGTTCCTCCAGGTAGTCCACCCCACGGGCGGCCCCCGACGCTCCGTCGGACTCCCCCGCGACCGTTCCGTCGATCAGCGTGTCGAGCGTCGTCGCGCCGCGCTCGCCGGCCCACGACCGGGTGAAGATCTGGTACATGACTCCCTCCTCGATCCACTCCGGCGCGCGGTTCGGCAGGGAGACGTCACCGTCCGGGTGGAGTTCGATCATGTCCACGACCGACCGCCGATCGCCGTCGTGAACGACCGCGTGAACGCGGGCTGACTCGCCGTCGAGGGCGGCGGCGTCGACGGTTGCGGTCGTGCCTTCCACGTCGACGGCGTCGGTGTCGAGCGCGTCGCGGTCGTCGACGAGGACGTGCATCGTCAGATCGTCGGCCGAGACGGCCGCGTCTGGTGCCGGTGCCGCGTTGGCGTCGATTTCGAAGGTCCCGCGGTCGTGTGTCGCGTCCAGTTCGAGTCGCGGCGGGCCGGCGCCGGCCGACTCGTCCTCGGGAAGCGCCTCGATCGTGAGCCGGTGGGTGCCGTCGGGCGCGTCGAGTTCGAGGACGTACGTTCCCGCGACGTCGGCCTCGAACTCCGCGACGTTCTGTCGTCCTTCGTCGTACCGCGGGCGGTCCTCGAACAGCGACGTGGCGTACGTGAGGGCCACGTCGCTGTCGCTCGGTCGCTCGACGACCGACCAGACGAAGTCGTCGGCGTCGTAGTTCTCGGGGTCGCGGTCCGGCGTTGGGATCCCCGGAGCGAGGTTATCCCGGTCGCCGATGAATTCGGGACCGACCCACGCCGTGTTCCAGAGCTGCTCGCCGACGGAGACGAACAGCGGTTGACCGGGGTGATACGAGCCGGTGCCGGTCGGGGTCCGATCACTCGTCTGGCCGGGCGAGGCGGAGCCGTCCGTCGCGGCGCCGGCCGAGCCGGTCGCACCGAGCACGCCGAGGCCAGCGAGTCCGCCGAGAACTGTTCGTCGATGGAGATTTCGACCGCCGTCGTGTGAGTGTTGCATGTGTGTGATCCGCTATCAGCGCGAGATGAGAGACGATTGGACCGGTCCGTCATAAAACTTAATGAAGTTCTTCATCACACATATTCGTCGCGGTGGGCGGATGCCGTTCCGACCGAGAGGCCACCGGGGAGACAGGTGTCGTCCCGGTCGAAATGCCATCCAGCCACCGAGACGAAGCAAAAAGCTTCACGATCTGTCACGAACAATTCGACGGATGACGAGAGTACGTTCTCATTTTCTGCCACTCGTCAAGGGGTTTGTAAGGCTCGAACACCTACCCTCGGCTGATGTCCAACAGAATGTCTAGGCGGCGGTATCTCGCCGGAACCGGAGCCGCGGTTACGATCGGCGCTCTCGCCGGATGCGCTGACGACGATCCCAACGGTGGAGCGGACGACGACGGCGCGGCAGGCGGCGACGATGACGTCCCCGAGGCCATCGACGACTACCTCGCCGACGCGCGTGGCTACGACGGAACGATCGCGGACCACACGGGAGAAGACGAAGTCGTCGTCGACGTCGGCGCCGGCGACGTTGGCTTCGCGTTCGACCCGGCAGCGATCCGTATCGACGCCGGAACGACCGTCCGCTGGGAGTGGACCGGCGAGGGCGGCGCGCACAACGTCGCGTCCGCCGAGGGGTCGGCGTCTGATTTCAGCAGCGGCGATGCCGTCGACGACGCCGGTGAGACGTTCGAACAGTCCTTCGACGACGACGAGATCCAGCTGTACGAGTGTACTCCGCACGTCGCCAACGGGATGCTCGGCGCGATCGAAGTCGTCGAGTAGTCCGTCCGCCGACCGCCGCGGTCGATCCCGACGGAGCCGGTAACACCGGCGTTACCCGGTTCGCTTCGTGTTCGCGCGGGTACAAGTAGCCGGAATGCGTACCGGTTGGTATGACTACCACCCTCGAGACGCCCGGGATCCACCACGTGACCGCCATCGCGAGCGACCCGAGCGCGAACCACGCGTTCTACACCGACACGCTCGGCCTCCGGCTCGTCAAGCGGAGCGTCAATCAGGACGACGTCGGCGTCTATCACCTGTTTTACGCCGACGACGCCGGGACACCCGGAACCAGCATGACCTTCTTCCCGTACGTGGGGGCCCGACAGGGCCGCGTCGGCGCCGGGCAGGCCTCGACGGTCTCCTTCACGATTCCCGCGTCGTCGGTCGACTACTGGACCGGTCGGCTCGCGGACCGTGGGGTCGACGTCGAGACGTTCGAGCGGTTCGGCGACGACGTCGTCGCGTTCACGGACCCGGACGGGCTCCCGCTGGAGCTCGTCGCGCGCGAGGACGCCCCCGCGGGCGATCCGCCGACCGGACCCGTCCCCGCCACCCACGCGATCCGCGGCTTCTTCTCGATCGAGCTCTCGCTGTCCGACGCCGACTCGACCGTTCCCCTGTTAGAAGCGATGGGATACGAAGAGACCGACGTCGACGAGACGGCCCACCGCCGTCGGTTCGAGACGGACGGCGACGTCGGCTTCGTCGTCGATATCGTGACCGACCCCGCAACGCCGCAGGGAACGCCCGGTGCGGGCACCGTCCACCACGTCGCGTACCGCGTCACAGACGCGGAACAGGAGTCCTGGCGGGAGCTGCTCCAGGAACACGGGCTTCGCCCGAGCCAGGTCATCGACCGCAAGTGGTTCCGGTCGGTGTACGCCCGGACCCGAGGTGGCGTCCTCTTCGAGTTCGCCACCGCGGAGCCCGGCTACGACGTCGACGAGCCGCGGTCGTCGCTCGGCGAGTCGCTGGTGTTGCCAGAGTGGCTCGAGGGACGGCGCGAGGAGATCGAATCGAGGCTCCCAGAGCTGGAGGCCGCGACGCCCGCGACCGAGTGAGGGGATGCCGTTTCCGGCGGCCGAGCGGGGCGCCACCGGGCGCGGTTCGTTAGCGCAGACACGACCACCGGACGTCGACGAGCTGGTCCCGCTCGCCGCTGATCGTCGGCCGAGCGAGGTGGTCGTTCGCGTTCACGCCGCGCTCGGCGAGGCGAACGAGCGCCTCCGCTAACGACCGGTCGGAGCGCTCGACGTCGGCATCGCGCACGTACGGCACGTCGCGGGGCTCGGTGGCGTCGTTGAGCGTCTCGATCCGGTCCGTGAGATCGGTTCCGAACGCGTGCGGCGGCTGATGAAACTCCCACCCGTTCACCGTGAGCAGCAGCCACGTGTCGCCGTGAACGGAGTGGTACTCGCCGACGACGTGAGCGGGGTCGTCCGCGACGATCCGATTCAACACGTCCGTCTTCGTTCGGTACAGCGCGTCCTTGCGAGCGGCGTTGACGTTGCTCTCGGTGATGTCGCCGCGCTCGTAGGCGGCGGTCGCCTCGTCCGCGAACTGTTTCGCGACCTTGTTGACGACGTACAGCGATTCGAGCAGGTCGTCCGTCGGTTCGAGCGGATCCACGGTATCGATCGGTCGGCTCTCTGCGACCTACCTCCGCTCGGCCGGTGACGGACATAGGCGTTTCGGCGGGGGAAACAGCCGACCGAGCGCGTTACCTCGCCGGTGCGGCCGACGCTGCCCTGACGGATGGTTAGTTCTTTAAGCACGCGAACGAAGGTACACCCAGTAATGGCGTCCGACTCCGTGAAACTGTACGCCGCGATCTACGTCGCGCTCCTCGTCCTGGCGGCCTCGAAGTTCGTCTTCTTCGAGTTCGACCAGTTCTTTACCTACGGGCAGGCGTTCGCCGGGACGATGGTCGCCGCCGCGATCAAGTCCGTGCTGATCGTCGGCTACTTCCAACACCTCCGGTGGGAGAACCGCTCGCTGACCTACGTGATGCTGCTCGCGCTCGGACTCGCCATGCTGCTGATGGCGGCTGCGACGTACTCGATCTCCTGACGCGCTCCCGCAGGACGGCTCGTCGAGGAGATTCAGGGCGTGACGCCGACGGGATCCGGCACGACCCTCTGGGCGAAGTCGGGCGGCTCCCCGGAGAACGCCGGGCGGCCCTCCGGACGAAGCCGGCCCGGGAACCGAAAGGGTGTTTTTTGTGGTTTCGTACGAACAGATCGGTATGGACCTTCGAGACGCAGCCGCAGAGGATATCGACGCGATCCGCTCCGTTGCCCGTGAGTCGCTTATCGCTTCGTACGGGCACGCCGTAGAAGAGACCCTGTTGGCGGAAGCCACCGACGAGTGGTACGACGCCGACGAGTTGGGTGCGGACATCGACGACGAGGACACCGTCTTTCCGGTTGCCGTCGTCGACGGCTCCGTCGTCGGGTTCGCCGAGAGCTACGTCGTGGGGCGCCGCGAGCGCGTCGGCGAGATCGACTGGCTCCACGTCCACCCGGACCACCGCGAGTCGGGGATCGGCTCCGCGCTCCTCGAACGCGTCGAAGACGAGCTGGAAGCCGCCGACGTCGATCGCATCGAGGCGAACGTCCTCGTCGCGAACGAGGCCGGCGCCGGCTTCTACGAACAGGAGGGGTACGAACTCGCCGGCGAACGGTCCGTCGAGATCGGCGACCGGACGTTCGAGGAGCGACGGTACCAGAAGCGGACGACCCGGCTGACCGGAATCTCCGAAGCGACCTACGAGACCGCCGACGACGAGACCGTCCACGTCGCCTTCGACGAGAGCGAACGGGGGTCCTCGGGGCCGTTTTACGCGGCGTACGCCGACGCCGACCGAACCCAGCTGTACGGCTACCTCTGTGGCAGCTGTGAGGGGACGAACATCGCCATCGACACGATGGACCGGATGGAGTGTCTCGACTGCGACAACCGCCGGAAGCCGAGCCGGTGGGACGCCGCGTACTGAGCCCTCGTTCCAGAACACGCGCGCTTTCGTTCTACGGTGGCACCGAGCGCGACGACAGCGTCTTTCAGGGTCGCGCCGAGCGCGACTACAGCGTCTCCTTGACCCCGATCACGCGCGCTTCGGCCTCCCGCCCCGGATCCCACTCGCTGCCGTCACGTTCCGACTCGCGGTGCTCGGCGACCGTCCGCGCCATCGCCTCGTCGACCGGCGTCGACTCCCATCCGAGGTCCGCGAGCGCGCAGGTGTCGAGGAGGTGCGGGTAGTCGCGGTAGAGGATAAAATCGTCCGGGGTCAGGTCACCGGCCGCGAGCGCGTCGTCGCTCGCGGTGACGACCGTACACTCCGTCTCCGCCGCCTCGGCGATCGTCTCGACGGTCTCCGCGAGCGTCAGCGCCCGCCGGTCGCCGACGTTGTACGCCGCGCCCGGCTCGCCGCGCTCGGCGACGATCCGGAGCGCGCTCGCGACGTCTTCGACGTACGCGCGCTGCCAGAGGTTCTGTCCGTCGCCGGGGACGACGACCCGGTCGTAGTTGAGAACGCGGTCGATCCAGTAGTCGAGTCGCTCCGTGTAGTCGTGCGGGCCGTAGACGATACAGGGTCGCACCGCCATCGCGTTGACCCCCGCTTCGGCGGCCGCGAACACCGCGCGGTCGCCCTCCGCCTTCCGATTGCCGTACGTCTCGGCGCTGTCGTCCGTCGCCTGCTCGGGGGTACACTCACAGAGCGGCGTCTCGCCCTCGCGTTTCGGGATCGCCTCGGCCGCGTAGCTGGACCCCGACGAGACGTAGACGTAGCCGTCGACGTCCGCGAAGACGTCCGTCGCCGTTTCGACGTCCGCGGGCTGGTAGGCGACGCAGTCGATGACGATCTCCGGCTCCGCCGAGAGCTTCGCCGTCCGCAGCGTCTGCCGGTCTGTGCGGTCGCCCTCGATGTGGGTTACCGCGTCGGTGTCGGCGAAGGGGTTCTCGTGATTCCCTCGATTTACCATCGCGACCTCGTACCCGTTTGCGAGCAGATCTTCGATCGTGTGTCTCCCGATGAATCGCGTGCCGCCGATGACGAGCGCCGTGTCGGTCATACCCCTTATCAGGAGAGCGGGCTCAAAAGGGTGACCGAACCGGAATGGGGTTCGGATCCGTGACGCGCGTCTCAGTCGCCGTCGCGCGGCCCGTCGCCGCGCCACCGCTCGTGGAGGTAGTACGCGATGAGGAAGGGGATCGCCCAGACGGCGACGCCGACGAGGCCGTACCCGATCCCGGTGAGGAGGTCGACGGATCCGATACCGAGCATGCGTGAGTTCGGCGTTTCGCAAGTATAAACGCTCCGAGAGAGGGGTAGTTACTCGGTCCCGGAACTCGTATGCCGACTCATGAGCGATCGAAGCCGTCGTCGACCGTGGCTCGCAGCTGTGTTGGCGCTCGTGGTCTCCGGACTCGGCCACGCGTACCTCAGGCGGTGGGCGCGCGCGTTTGGCTGGTACGTGGTGATCACGGCGACCGTCGTCCTCCTCGTCCCCGACCCGGCCGTCGACCAGATATTCGCGGGCGAACTCCCGCCGATCGACGAGGTCGCCCCGGTGTTGCTCGTCGTCGCCGCCAGCATCATCGACGCGTACGTCATCGCGATCCGGAACAACCGCGAGTACGAGCGGCAGGCGGCCGCCGTCAAAGCCCCCGACGACGGAGCGGGCGTCTCGTCGGTCGGCGACGCGGTCACCGACCCGGGACAGCCACGCGACACGACAGCTAGCGAGGAGCCGCCTGAATCGAACGCGTCGGTCGACAGCGTCACCTGTCCCGATTGCGGCCGCGAAGTCGACGCGGCGTTAGATTTCTGTCAGTGGTGTGCGACGCCACTGGAGAAGTGACTCCCGAGCGAGATCGAAAACGACCGACAGAAGCCGGAAAACGGAAAACAGCGCCGCGTCCTCAGAACAGGTAGAACAGCGGGAAGATGAACACCCAGACGATGTCGACGAAGTGCCAGTAGAGACCGAAGTACTCGACCGGCCGTTCGTCGTCTAGGTAGTGTCCGTGGTACGCCCGGTAGAACAGGAACCCGGCGATCAGCAGTCCCCCGATGACGTGGATCCCGTGCAGTCCGGTCGTCACGTAGTATATCGACGCTTGAACCGGATCGCCGTACGGGTTCTGTGACAGCGTCACGCCCACGTCGTATATCTCGTGGTGCCACTCCCACATCTTGATCCCGAGGAAGGTCAATCCGAGCAGGATCGTCGCGCCGAGGGACGCGAGCAGACCCTGTCGGCTGTTCCGATGGGCGGCGACAAGCGCGAGGATCACCGTGAACGACGAGGTGAGCAGCACGAACGTGTTTATGAGTCCGGGCAGCGAATCGGTCAACGGCTGCCACGCCCGCCAGCCGGCGTTGTACCGGATGAAGACGGCCGCAGAGATGAACGCGCCGAAGACGATCACGTCGGAGGCGAGGAAGAACCACATCCCCAGTTTGACCTTCTCGACGCCCTCGAACGGCCACCGCTCGCCGAACTCGCTGGGCGGCGCGTAGAAGTCTTCGACGCCCCACTTGACGCCGCTCCACACGAGGCCGAGCGCCCCGAGGGCGACCAGCGCCGGGTACATCGGATTGCTGATCGCGACGGTAGTCGCCGCGACCGTGTCGCCGATCAGGAACTCGACGGAGTCGTTGAAGCCGGAGAGCCCGAGCAGGAGGATCCCCGTCGCCAGCGACAACGTGAACGGCCAGATGCTCGCGTGGCTCGGGTGTTTGTCCCAGTGCGGGTAGTTCCGGATGTGATCGGAGTGGCTGTCTCCGCCGTCGGTGACGGCGTTCCCATTCTCGTCAGTCTTGACTGCGGGACCGCCGTCCGGAACGTAGTCTTTCACGAATTCGAGCTTCCCGGAGGCGTACGACGGCCGGTTCGGCCAGTTCTCCAGCGGCGGCGGCGAAGAGACGGCCCACTCGGCGGTCCGCGAGTAGTCCCACGGATTGTCGCCCGCCTCGGGGCCCGAGACGTATGACTTTCCGAGGTTGTAGAACATGATAAAGAACGAGAACCCCAAAATGAACGCACCGATGGTCCCGGCTTGGTGCATAGCTTGGAACGCAGGGTTGTACTCGAACACCCGGCGCGGGGTCTCCCACGCGAGAAACATCGAGAAGTAGACCGCATTAAACCCGATGAAAAACACGACGAAGTGGACCTTTCCGAGGAACTCGTCGTACATCTTCCCCGTCATTTTCGGGAACCAGTAGTAGATACCGCCGACGAGCGCAGTCGCGCCACCAAACATGACGTAGTGGAAGTGCGCGACCACCCAGTAGGTGCCACGGAACTCGTAGTCGAGCACGATAGCCCCGAGGAAGACGCCGGTAATGCCGCCGAGGATGAAGAGTAGCAGGGCCCCGAACGCGAAGAGGAACGGCGTCGTGAACTGAATCCGGCCCTTGATCAGGGTGTAGATGAGCGCGAACACCAGCAGGTCGAACGGCAGGGAGATGCCGATCGTGGTCGCCATCATCAGCGTCTTGATCTCTAAGTTGATCGTCGTCAGGAACATGTGGTGCATCCACACGAGGAACGACTGGACGGCGATCAGACAGATGGAGATGATCACCCACTTCCGGCCGACGAGTCGGCGGCCGGAGAACGTCTGGAACAGCTCAAGCATGACGCCGAGCGCCGGGAAGAAGACGATGTACACCTCAGGGTGGCCGAAGAACCACCAGAGGTGGCCCCAAAGCAGCGCCCCGCCCTCGGTCGCGGAGAAGTAGACGCTTCCGAGCACGCGGTCGGACGCGAGGATCAGCATCGCTGCGAGCAGCGCCGCGAACGCAAATAGCATCATCCAGACAGTCGCGAGGATAGACCACGTGAACATCGGCATATCCATGATTCCCATCCCTTCGGCTCGGGAGTGATGGATCGATGTGAGGAAGTTCACCGTCGACGCGGTGACACCGATTGTAAACATGAACAGCGCGAGGATCGCTCCCGTGGACCCGATGCTCGGAGTGTACATCGGCACGTTCAGCGGGGCATACATCGTCCAGCCGGCACTCAGCGTGCCGCCCTGGAAGAAGCTAATCCCGAGGAGGACGCCGGAGAACAGGTACATCCAGTAGGAGAGCGCGTTCAGCCGCGGGAACGCGAGATCGTCAGCCCCGATCTGGAGGGGGACGAAATAATTCGCGAACGCGAAGGCGAACGGCGAGAGGAACCAGAACACCATGATCAGCCCGTGTGCGGTGACGGCCTCGTTGTACGCGAGCCCGGAGAGCACGTGGTTTGCCGGGTCCCACAGCTGAACGCGGATCAGCAGCGCCATCACGCCGCCGAAAAGCAGGAAGAACAGCGCGGTGATCAGATACAGGATACCGATGTCCTTGTGATTCGTCGTGACGAGCCACCGCTTGACGGAGGTCGTCGGCGGGAGTTCGCTCATGCGGTGACACCTCCTATCGCGGAGGCGTCGAGCGTGGCTGCGTCGCCGTCGACGCTGGCGGCGTCGTCACCCTCTGTGTTCTCGTACCACTCCTCGAACTCGTCCTGCGGGATAACCGTGATCTGCCCTTTCATCGCCGAGTGACCGGAGCCGCAGAGTTCGAAGCACTCGACGAGGAACGTCGCCTCGCCGCCCTGCGCTTCGACCTCTTCGGAGCTCACGGAGAACCAGTTAGTCGACGTCTCGCCCGGGATCGCGTCGGATTTTATCCGTAACTCCGACGAGCCGAAGTTGTGCCAGACGTCTCTCGCAGTCACCTGGATGTCGACCCGCTGGTCGGCGGGGACGATCATCTCACCGGTCTCGACGTGGCCGTTCGGATACTCGTAGTCCCAGCCGTACTGGTATCCCTCGACGAGGATCTCGATGTCGCCCTCTCCGTCGGTGTCGGGCCCGTCCTCGACGTAGAGGAGCAGCCCGTACGAGTACACGACGAGGCTGATAACGACGACCGCGCTCAACCCGAACGAGAGGAAGAGCTTCTTCGCTTTCGGACCGCCCTGTCCCGTCGGGAGCTCGCCGACCACCGGCGCGTCGAAGTCCTCTTTCGGCTCGCCGCCGTCGTCGCGGTATTTGTACACGTTCCACAGCGTGTACGCGACGACGATGGTGCCGACGAGCGTCCCCAACGCGAGAAAGACGAAGAAAATCTCGTCGAAGACCTCCGCCTGCGCGCGCCAGCCGCTCCCCTGTTGCAGGATAAGTGAATCTATCATGTTCGTCACTCTGCTCTTGCATCCACCTTAGCGAAGGCGCACTTAGCTCTTGTGTAGCGAACCGCAAAACCGCTCACTGGAAAGCGAGACCCGGCGGGGGACGACAACGGGACGCAGCCGCACATACGAAGGCTATTTGTACACGCGAACGGACCGCCCAATAACGAACTCATGGTCTCACTCACGCTTATGAGCACGGCACTAATGGGGCTGCTCGTCGTGGCCACCTTCGTCGCCGTCGCGCGGATCGGCGCGAAACGCACTGCGCCCGGTCGCGGGGAATCGGGAGACGCGTACGCCGCCGTGACCGACAGTTTGCGCGAGGTCTCCCGCGAGCCGGTGGTCTGGGCCGTCGCGTTCGTCGGCATTACGCTCGGTGTCGGCGCCGTCGCCCTGCTCGCTGTCGGTGATTTCGGGCTTCCAGAAGGCGTCTCCGGGACGCTGCTCTCCGTCGCGTACGCCGCGGTCGGACTCCTGTTGACCGGATTCGTCTTCCTCGGCGCCTACTTCGGTGCCCGCGGGCGCGGACTCGGAAACGCACACGGCGTCGCGGCCGGATCGTTCGCCGCCGGACTGGTGTTCCTCGTGCTCATCGCGGTCCAGCTGCTCATCGGCGTGATCGGATAGGCGGGCGCACATCCGTCAACCTGCGCGTTCGGAGGGACTCATTCTGCGTGAGGAAACCGCGTTACGCGACGGAGACGCCGTTTCGAGCCAGGTAGTTGCTCGCAGCCTTGATCTCGACCGGACTCCCGATCAGTCGGTAGTGCTCGTCGGTCTCGACGACGGTCAGGGTGAACCGGTCGGAGAGCGGCCCCGTGAGACCGTCCAGCGCGTGGCGCGGAACGACGATCTGTGTGCTGTCACGGAGACTCGACGGGTCAGGCATCAGACGTATACACAGATGCCGCGTCTCGGATATAACCGTGTCGAAACGCCGACAGGACCGCGAGCGGGCGAGCCGAGGCGAACAGCAGGCCGTCCCCCGACGCACGACTCCGCACAGTCGCTGACCGAGCGGGGTCCGCGGGTCGGAAGGAACACCTTTAACGAGCCGAACGGCCGACTGTACGACAATGGGACTGGAAGAGGAGATTGAGGACCTCCGCGAGGAGATCGCCAACACGCCCTACAACAAGGCCACCGAGGCCCACATCGGGCGCTTGAAAGCGAAGCTCGCGGAGAAAAAAGAGAAACTGGAGAACCAGTCCTCCGCCGGTGGCGGCCACGGCTACGCCGTCGAGAAGCACGGCGACGCCACCGTCGCCCTCGTCGGGTTCCCGAGCGTTGGCAAATCCACCCTGATCAACGCGCTCACGAACGCCGACAGCGAGGTCGGCTCCTACGAGTTCACGACGCTCGACGTCAACCCGGGAATGTTGAAGTACCGCGGCGCGAACATCCAGATCCTCGACGTGCCGGGGCTGATCGAGGGGGCCGCGGGGGGCCGCGGCGGGGGGAAGGAGGTGCTCTCCGTCGTCCGAACCGCCGATCTGGTCGTGTTCATGCTCTCCGTCTTCGAGATCGAACAGTACGACCGGCTCGCGGAGGAGCTGTACGCGACCAACATCAGGATCGACACCGAGCCGCCGAACATCAACATCCGGAAGACGCACAAAGACGGGATCGGCGTGACGATGAGCGACGACGTGAGTCTCGACGAGGGGACGGTCAAGCAGGTGCTTCGCGAGTACGGCTACGTCAACGCGAAGGTAACGATCCCCCACGACCTCACGATCGACGAGCTCGTCGACGCCGTGATGGACAACCGCGAGTACCTCCCGTCGATGGTTTCCGTCAACAAAGCGGATCTCATCGATAAGTCGTACCTCCCGACGGTCAAAGAAGAGCTCCGTGAGCGCGACCTCGATCCCGACGACGTGCTCTTCATTTCCGCCGAGAAGGAGCTTGGCCTCGACGGCTTAAAAGAGCGGCTCTGGGAGGAGCTAGGTCTCATCCGTATTTATATGGACAAGCCGGGCAAGGGCGTCGACTACGAGGAGCCGCTGGTGCTGTTCGAGGGCGACACCGTCGGCGACGCCTGTACGAAGATCGGCGGCGAGTTCGACGAGCGGTTCAAGTTCGCGCGGGTGTCGGGCCCGAGCGCGAAACACGACGACCAGCAGGTCGGGAAGGGCCACGAGCTCGCCGACGAAGACGTGCTTCGGATCGTCGCGCGGAAGTAGCGTTTTACCGAGATTCCGAGGTCGATGAGCGGTCTCCGGTCGTTGCCCCGGTGAGCAACGGGTGGAACGCGTAGGACCGACCGGCGGCTGCTGAGACGGTCACGCGTCGTCGAGAATCGCTGTGACGGGCCCCGCGACCTCGGGAGCAAACGGTTCGGCCATAGTCACCGCGGCCGCTCCGGCCGCGTTGCCTATCCTCACCAGTTCGCGGAGCGCCGAGACGCCGCGTCGTCGGGCCGCGAGAACCCCGGCGGCGAAGGCGTCGCCGGCACCGGCCGGCGTCGCGACGGAAACGCTCGGCGGGGAGCCGGCCACGCGCTCAACGACCGCCCCGTCTCGAACGCGCAGGCCGACCGTCGACGACGCGCCGTCGGTGAGAAACGCCGTCCCCGAGTGATCGGCCGGCAGAAGGTCGACCAGCCCGGACGGCGTCGGATCGATGTCGGCGACCGCGAGGTCGGCGGTCCCCGCGAAAACCATCGAACAGGAGGGGAGCACGTCGCGGAGCGCTCGCCGGTACGCCGCGGCGCTCTCCCACTGATTGCGGCGGCCGTTCAGATCGAACGCGACAGCGGTCCCGCGTTCGTGTGCCGCGGCCGCGAGATCCAGAACCGCCGACCGGTTCACCGACTCGGGGAGCGTGACGCCCTCTAAGTGAACCCAGTCGTGCGCCGCAACGAGCGATTCCGGATCGTCGGGCGGCGTGAAGCCGTAACAGCTCCCTCGGACCCACGCGTCCCAGCGGTCGCCGTCGTCTGTCGGGACGTACAGCGTCAGCGGCGATGTCCCGTCGACGCGGGCGACGCGGTGGCTCTGCACGGGAGTCGCATCGAGGTGTCGAGCCGCCATCTCCCCGGCGGTATCGGTCCCGACGTTCGTCACGAGCGTGGCGTCGTCGCCCAGTGCGGCGAGCCATCGAGCGACGTTCGCCGCCGTGCCGCCGACGTGCCACTCGAAGGCGCTTCCGCTGGTAGTCGGGGGTCCGTCGACCGGGTACAGATCGATGGTGGTGTCACCGACGACGAGAACGCCAGCGGTGTCGTCCATCGTGTTCACCGGGTGGCTCGGGACGGGGCGTCATCGCCGGTCTCGTTCCCGGATTCGCCCGAGATCCCGTTCTCCCATCCAACTGGGCCCGTTTCGCAGATCGGTCGTTTCACGGATCGACCACAGGACCGGAGTGTACGTGTGTCTTCCCCTGCGGTGGCGGGCGATGGAACAGCGCTTCGAGGAGACGACGAAACCGCGGGCGAAGCGCGTCCCGGCACTTGGACACGGGAGAGTGCGGCGCCCGATGGCATCGAGTCACGCGACGCTCCGCTCGACGATCGCCTCTCCGCGCTCGAATCGCTCCCGGACGAGCGTCGACACGTCGGCGACGTCGGTTTCGCCCGCACAGACGAGGTCGGCGACGATCCGCCCGGTGGCGGGCGCGTGTTGAAATCCGTGCCCGGAGAATCCCGCGGCGGTCACCAGCCCCGGAATCGACCGCTCCACGATCGGATGGTGGTCCGGCGTAACCGCGTACAGGCCCGCCCAACCGCGCCGGATGCGCGTCGCCGGCCCGAAGTAATCAGTGTACGCGGCGGCCCGCTCAACCGCGTCCGCCGCCCAGTCGATATCCATCCCCTCGTGGTACCTGTCCGGGTCGACGTCGGGGTCCGTCTGGGCGAAGTGACCGCCGACGAGCGCGACCCCGTCACGCTCCGGCCGGAAGTACGACCCCGTGTCGAGGTCGATAGTCAGCGGCGCTGACTCGGGGACGGGCGTCGACGGCTCCACGACGGCGATCTGTCGTCTCCGGGGCGCGATCGGCAGTTCCACCCCCGCCAACTCACCGACCCGCGCGGCCCACGCGCCCGCCGCGTTGACGACGTAATCGACCGTCAGCCGGTCGGTCTCGTCTGCCGCGCGGACGTCGACGCCGACCACGCGGCCCCCCTCCAAGTGGACGTCCGTGACGGCGGTTCCCGTTCGCAGGTCGACCCCCGCCTCGCGAGCGGCGCCGGCGTACCCCTGCACGGCGAGGTTCGGGTCGGCGACCCCGTCGTCGGGGTTGTACGTCGCCGCGACGAACGGCTCGGGGTCGATCCCCGGACAGTGTTCGACCGCCTCCAAGGGCGTCAACAGCTCCGTTGCGGCTCCCGACGCCCGCTGCATATCGACGTTCTCCCGGAACTGGTCCGCGCTCGCCTCGGTCCGTGCGAGGAACAGGTACCCGTTCTTCCGGAGCCCGATGTCGACGCCGAACCGGTCTTCGAACGCGTCCCAGACCGGCTTACTGGCGAGCGAGAGCTCGACGTTGATCCGCGTCGAGAACTGTGACCGGATACCGCCGGCCGCACGCGCGGTGCTCCCACCCCCGAGAGACCCGCGCTCGCACAGGGTCACGTTCACGTCCGCGCCGCGGTCCGCCAGCTCGTAGGCGGCCGCGAGGCCGACGATGCCGCCGCCACACACCAAGACGTCCATGGCTGGCCCTCGGTCCCCAGAGAGATAAGCGCCGGTGGCCACGTGGCGAACCGAGCGACCGCGGGAGATGACAACGACGCATCGGGGCGTCGAGCGAGCGTCGGGTGCGGTCGACCGCGACTCAACACTCAAGATGCCAAGCGACGTTGGCGTCGAACATGGTACTCCTGCTTCCCGAAGAGACGGTCCGAACGCACCTCGACCTCCCGGCGCTCGTCGACGTGGTGGGGGACGCGCTCGCCAAGCAGGCAGCGGGCGCGGTCGAGCGTCCCGACCGGCCGCATTTTCCGGTCGGAACCGGTCTCGACGGAGACGAACCGACCGGAACCGCAATCGCGATGCCCGCGTACATCCACGGCGAGGCGCAGTACGCTACGAAGCTCGTCGGGGTCCACGAGGGCAACGCCGACCGCGGACATCCGACGGTAACCGCACAGATCGCGCTCACCGACGCGCGGACCGGTCGGCCGGAGGCGTACATGGCCGGGACGACGGTCACCAACGCCCGCACGGGCTGTCTCGGCGCGCTCGCCGTCCGCGAGCTCGCCCCCGAGACGGCCACGCTCGGCGTGATCGGCGCGGGAGCGCAGGCCCGTTGGCAGACCCGCGCCATCGCAAGCGTGGCCGGGCTCGACGACGTGCGGATCTACTCGCCGAGCGACTCGCGGGTCGCGTGCGCCGACGAGCTCGCAGCGGAGGGCGTCCCCGCCCAGGCGGTCGATTCGCCGCGGGGGGCCGTCGCGGGCGCCGACGCGGTGGTGACGGCGACGACTGCGACGACACCGGTCTTCCCCACAGACGCGCTCGAACCGGGCGCTCTCGTCGTGGCGGTCGGCGCGTTCACCGCCGAGATGCAGGAACTCGAACCGACCGTGATCGATGGCGCCGCGGCCGTCTTCGCAGACGTGCCCGAGGAGGCCGCGGAGACCGGCGACATGCTCGCGAGCGACCGCGGCGTCGACGACCTCGTCCCGTTCGGAGACGTGATCGCCGGCCGTCGCTCGCCGCCCGCTCCGTCGGATACCACGGTCGTCGTGAGCGTCGGGTCGGCGACGCTCGACGCGGCCGCCGGGGCGGCAGTCTACCAGCGCGCGGCCGAGGCGGGCGACGGGACCACGGTGTCGCTTTGACGTCGGCCGTGGCCGTCACTCCGCCGCCGACCGAAAGGCGCTTTTCGCCCCGCGGCGACCCTCCCGTATGATCACGGTCGCGCTGGCGGGCAAGCCGAACGCCGGGAAGTCCACCTTCTATACCGCCGCGACGATGGCCGACGTCGACGTCGCAAACTATCCGTTCACGACGATCGACGCGAACCGGGGCGTGACCCACGTCCGCACCGACTGTCCCTGTCTCGACCGCGCCGAGCGCTGCGGCACCGAGAACTGCCGCGACGGGAAGCGGTACGTCCCGATCGAGCTCCTCGATGTCGCCGGCCTCGTCCCGGGCGCTCACGAGGGGAAAGGGCTCGGAAACCAGTTCCTCGACGAGCTGACGAACGCCGACGTGGTTCTCAACGTCGTCGACGCCTCGGGGGCGACGAACGCCGAGGGCGAGCCCGTCGAACCCGGGAGCCACGATCCCCTCGACGACGTCGACTTCATCGAGGAGGAGATGGACCTGTGGCTCGCGGGGATCGTCGACCGCAACTGGGAGAGCGTCGAGCGGAAGTCGCGCTCGCCCGACTTCGACCTCGAAGCGGTCGTCACCGACCTCCTGACCGGCTTCGGCGCGACGGAGGCCGACGTGGCGAGCGTCCTCCGCGATCTGGAGTACCCGGCAGACCCGAAGACGTGGACCGACGACGACCGCGAGGCGCTCGCGCGGGCGATCCGCCGCCGGACCAAGCCGATCGTCGTCGTCGCGAACAAGGCAGACGCCGCCCCGGAGGGCGCCGTCGACCGGATCCGCGAGGGGACCGAGAAGCCGGTGGTGGCGGCGACGGCCGACGGCGAGCTCGCGTTGCGCCGCGGCGCAGCGGCGGGGATCGTCGATTACGACCCCGGCGACGACGACTTCGAGACCACGGGTGACCTCTCGGACGGCCAGCGCGAGGGGCTCGACGCGATCCGCGACGTGATGGCCGAACACGGCGGCACGGGCGTCCAAACCGCGCTGAACGCAGCCGTCTACGACCTCCTCGACCGAGTGACCGTGTACCCGGTCCAAGACGCCTCGAAGTGGACCGACGGAACGGGGACCGTTCTCCCCGACGCGTTCCTGCTGCCGGCCGGATCGACCCCGCCCGACCTGGCGTACGCGGTCCACACGGACATCGGCGAGGGATACCTCCACGCGGTCGACGCGCGGTCCTCGCGGCGGATCGGCGAGAGCCACGAGCTGACCGAGGGCGACGTGGTCAAGATCGTCTCGACGGCCGGGCCCTGAGGCGCTGTCGGACGACAGCGGGACTACCGCCTCGCGGCGCCGGTCGCGGTGGCGGGCAGGGTGGCGCCTCGCAGCGGAGGTCTCGGCGGTGAGATTGCCGGGGCGCACCGACAGGCACATGCGGATCGCCCGAGATAGGCTCGTAGATGCTCGGGTTGGAACACGACTTCCGCATCGTCGACACGCACACGACGCTCGACCCCGACGAGTCGTCGGTCGCCGCCCACGGCCGCGATGTCACCCCCGAACGGCTGGAGCGCGAGATGCTACAGGCCGGCGTCGTCCGCGCTGTGGCGAGCCCGGGACGGCGTGCCGCCGGACAGAGCTACCTCCGCGCGAACAACGCTGTCGCCCGCCTCTCCATCGATCGGCCCTTCGTCGCGTTCGCTCGCCTGAACGGCCCGAGAGATCCGGGAACCGGCCCGCTGTCGACGGTCCGGAACCTCCGCACCAAGCGCGACGACCACCACGCCCGGCCGGACGACGTCGAGCAGTACTCCTACGACGACCGCTTCCACGGGTTCACCCTCGTCCCGCAGTATGACGGCCTTCCGAACGAGGACGTGCTGGTCCGGTTGGAGGAGGCGGACCTCCCCGTGATGGTCCACGCGGGGGCGCACTTTCCGCCGGCGGCGGTCGAACGCGAGCTACTCGGCTACGACATGCCCGTCCTCCTCGCCAGCTTCGGCGGCTATCCGCTCGACACCGACCTGATGAGTCGGACGCTCGATCTCCTCGACGAACACGACCGGTTGTACGTCGACACGAGCGCAGTGCGCTACCGCGAGGTGCTCGAGCGCGGCGTGTTAGAACACCCGGACCGCGTCCTCTTCGGCTCCGGCGCGCCCGACGTCCACCCGAACGTCGGCGTCATGGAGGTGCTCACGCTCGACGTCTCCGAGGACCTCATGCGCCGGGTGTTTTCGAAGAATCCGGTCCGGCTGGTTCCGGCGTTAGCCGAGGGTGCCGACGCCTGAACCGACGGGGCGAGCCGCTCGCCGCCCGAATCGACGACCACTTGTCTCGGGGTTTCCGATCCGGGGAACATGAGCGACGCTTCCGCTGACGACGCCCCGGACGACGGCTCTCGATCCGACGACTCGCTCGTCGAGGTCGTCCACGCGACCGGCCACGAGCACGTCACGGCGACGCACGCGAGCACGTTCGAGCTCACGACCGATGACTGGCTCACGCCGGCCGGCGACTGTATCCTCGGGGTCGAGGCCGACCGAGCGCCCAGCGACTTCGACCCGGCGTTCCGGGCGGCGTGCCGAGACGCGGCGGCGTCGATCGAAGCGACCCTGACCGCGGAGACGGACGACGGGGAGACGCTGACGGAGCGGATAACGGGTCGCGGCGACCCCGGGCTCGTCGTCCGCGACGACCGATCGATGGTCGGCCGAACGAGCGACTACACCGACGACGAGCGCACGATCCTCGTCGACGCCGACGGGGCCGCGGCCGACCTCGACCGCGAGTTCGTCGCGGCGCTCGCCGACGGCGCAGCGCTGACGCTGCGACTGTCGGTCGACCCATCGGAATAGCCGGACACCGTCCGGCGCGATCAGATCGGCAGTTCGGCGTCCATGCCGACCTCGCGGTCGACCTCGTCCGGAGCGCGCCAGTCGGTCGTCCGCTCGAGCAGCTGGACGACCATGCGGCCGGTCACGCCCCAGACGGTGTAGCCGTCGACGTGGAAGTAGTGGACTCGGTGGTCGCCGTACTCCGGGTGACCGATCCGGCGTTCCGACTCGTAGTTCGCCGGTTCGGTGAGCGCCGCCACCGGGAGGACCGCCACTTCGGCGACCTCCGACTCGTCAGGCACGTACTCGCGGTCCGGCGCGACGCCGACGAAGGGACGAATCGCGTACCGAGAGCTGCTCCGCGTGTCGTCGAGGCGACCGACGACGTCGACTTCGTCGGGTCGCATCCCGACCTCCTCGTTCGCCTCGCGGAGCGCGGTGTCGGTGAGCGTCCGGTCGATCAGTTCGCGACCACCGCCGGGGAAGCTCATCTGACCGGGATGCTCGCCGAGGTGGGCGGCGCGCTTCGTAAAGAGGAGGTGCGCGTCGCCGCGCCGCGCGATGACGGGGGCCAACACGGCCGCTTCGCGACGGGCACCGCTCACCGATCCCGGCGTGTGGCGACGCAGTGCCGACAGATCCATATCCGTAGTTGAACTCCGACGGTGGTTAACGTTTCTCCGCGTTCCAACGGGACGAAATCGGGCGCCGGGAGTCGGACGATGGCAGCCGTAGTCAGATAATCGCCGCCTGTTTGAGGACCGACGCCGCGACCGCGGACAACGCCACGATGGTCAAGACGAGCAGGAGCGTTCGTTTCACCGGGTGCATCATCTGCCCCGATCAGGGTTCGAGAGCGACAAGTACCCCGGCGACCGTCGTCCGGAATGAAGCCGGATTAATCGGGCAAACACCGGTCTCGCCGGTTCTCGACCGGTGTCGAGGGCGGCTTCGGACCTTTTAAGCCCGCGACGGACGGTTCACAGGATAATGAGCGACGACGATCAGGAGCTCGGCATCACCGAGTCCAAGTCACACAACACCGGCGAGTGGTACGCCGAGGTCGTACGGAAGGCGGGGCTGGCCGACTACGGGCCAGAGGGGATGAGCGGCTTCATCGTTACTCGTCCGCGCGCGTACGCTGTTTGGGAGCGACTGCAGGGATTCCTCGACGCGAAGTTCAAAGACACCGGCGTCCAGAACGCCTACTTTCCGCTTTTCATTCCCGAGTCGTACCTCGAACGCGAGAAAGACATCGTCGAGGGGTTCGACCCCGAGGTCGCGTGGGTGACGGAGGCCGGCACGAAAGAGCTCGAAGAGCGACTGGCCGTCCGCCCCACCTCCGAGTCGATCATCACCCCGTACATCAGCCAGTGGGTCCGGAGCCACCGCGACCTCCCGCTGCGTGTGAACCAGTGGTGTTCGGTGGTCCGGTGGGAGGCGACGGAGACGAAGCCGTTCTTCCGCACCAAGGAGTTCCTCTGGCAGGAGGGTCACACGGCCCACGCGACACACGAGGGGGCGTGGGAGGAGACCATGCTGCGGCTCGACCAGTACGCCTCCGTCTACGAGGATCTACTGGCGATCCCCGTCTTGAAGGGGCAGAAGCCCGACCACGACAAGTTCCCGGGCGCGGACACGACGACGACCGTCGAAGCGCTGATGCCCGACGGGAAATCCGTGCAGGCCGGCACCTCGCATCACCTCGGCCAGTCGTTCGCGGAGGCGTTCGACATCACGTACTCGGACGAAAACGAGGAGGACCGGACCGCCCACACCACCTCGTGGGGGCTCTCGTGGCGCGCGCTCGGCGCGCTGATCATGACGCATTCCGACGAGCAGGGGCTGGTGCTTCCGCCCGGCGTCGCCCCGACGCAGGTCGTCATCGTTCCCATCTGGCAGGAGGAGACGAAAGCCGACGTGCTGGAGTACGCGGACGGCGTCGCCGCGGACCTCGAGGACGCGGGGGTTCGCGTCGAACTCGACGACCGCGACGAGCGCAATCCCGGCTTCAAATTCAACGAACACGAGCTCAACGGCATCCCCCTTCGGATCGAGATCGGCCCCCACGAGGTCGAAGACGGGGAGCTCACGCTCGTCCACCGCCCCGACGGCGAGTCGGTCGTCGAGGGGCGCGACGGGGTCGCCGAGACGGTCGAGACGCACTTCGACGAGGTGTACGCGAAGCTGTACGCGGCCGCCGAGGAGACCCTCGACGGTGCGGTGCGCGAGGCCACCGATCGCGCGGGCATCCTCGGCACGCTCGGCCAACACGGCGGGTACGTGAAGGCGCCGTGGTGTGGCGACGAGGCGTGTGAGGCGCCGATCAAAGAGCCGATGGCGGCCGAGATCGTGATGGTGCCGTTCGCCGACGAGGACCCGCTCGTCGACGGGGGCGAGGCGAGCGAGGACCACGACGAGCGGTGTGCGATCTGCGGCGACGACGCCGAGCGAACGGCGTACTTCGCGAAATCGTACTGATCCGACCGTAGTGGCTCCGACGCTTGTGGCGCCGGTATCACGCCGCTCCGTGACCGAGCCGTCTCGCTGGTGGTGTTAATCCGCGTTGATCCGGGTTAACGGAGTTCGGTATATATATGTGAACGCTACCTACCGTCGTCGTAATGAACCGAAGGATCGCGCTGCTCGTCGCCGTCGTCGTGGTCGTCGGCGGAGTCGGAGTCGCCGCGGCCGGCCCGATCGGGACGGTCGTCGCACAGGACGGCGCCGAGTCGGAGGACGGATCGGCAGAGAGCAACGAAACCGCCGATATGAGCCCCGGTGAGCGTCTCTCGGGCGTTGTCGGTGTCCAGAACGCCGAAGTGACCGGTGAGGTGGAGTCGCGCGCCTTCGAGGTCGGGTTGGACCGGGCGGAGACCTCCGAAGAGCGTGCCGACCTCGTCGCGCAGCGGCTGGACAGGAGCGAACAGCGGCTCGATGCGATCGAACAGCGACAGCGCGAACTACAGGAGCGACGCGACGCCGGTGAGTTGAGCCAGGGCGCGTACGCGGCGCGGATGGCCGAGACGGCGGCCCGGGCCGAGACCGTTCGGCGCGACGCGAACAGGACCGCCGCCGTCGCCGGAGAGATTCCGGAGACGATCCGAGCAGACCGCGGCCTCAACGACGAGCGTCTCGGAACCCTGCGTGACCGCGCGAGCGAACTGAGCGGCCCCGAGGTCGCTGCGATCGCTCGCGGCGTCACCGGCACGGACGTCGGAGGGCCGATGGCGTCCGAACGCCGTGGTCCCCCGGTGGAGTTGCCGGCGAACGAGAGCGACCGTCGCGGCGGCGGATCGGCGGGGAACGTGGGCGAGCGGCCGACGAATCAGAGTGCGGGCGAGCGGCCGAAGAATCAGAGCGCGGGCGGCAACGAGACCGTAAGCGGCGGTCAGGATGACGGACCGAGCGGCTCGACCGCGGACGGAGACGCGGCGGACGGAACGGACCGTGAAACGGGTAACGCGACGGCCGCCGACCGATACGACACGACGGGGGCACTCACGGCGATCGGTAGCCCCGCGCCGCGCTGAGGGATGAGTGCGTTCCTCATCGCTGCGTGAGGTCCAGTTCCGACACTCCTCTCGGCGCGCGTCGAACTGCCGACCGGGCGCGGGTTGCCGCAGTGTCGCACAGATGGGAAGGGATTTATTTCACCCTCGTGAGTGTCTGCCCGTGCAGCGAACGAAGGTGCTTCTCGTCGTCGCCGCAGCCGTTCTCCTCGTCGCCAGCGGCGCCACGGCGATGGCCGCCGCAGACGGCTCCGCGTCCGGAGACGCCGGCTTTCCGACCGACGGGTTCGAGCAGATGGACGTCGATCCTGACGACGTCCTCATCGAGGTGAGCGTCGATTCGAACGGGGACGCCGTCTGGGAGATCCAGTATCGGATCCGGCTCGCGACCGACGACGAGGAGCAGGCGTTCGAAGAGCTTCGCAACGACATCGACGCCGATCCGGAGGCGTACACGGATCGCTTCCGGGAGCGAATGGTCGCGACGGCCGACGCCGCGGAGACGGCGACCGGCCGTGAGATGGAGGTCACGGAGACGACCGTGAGCGCAGAGCGGCGCGAGCTGCCGCAGTCGTACGGCGTGGTCACCTACCGGTTCCACTGGAGCGGCTTCGCCGCGGTCGACGGCGATCGGATCGTCGTCGGCGACGCGATCGACGGGCTGTTCCTCGACGAGGCGTCCTCGCTCATCATCTCGTGGCCGGACGGCTACGACCTCGCAGCCGTCGCCCCGTCGCCCACGGAGACTCGCGAGGGGGCTGTCGTCTGGACCGGCCCGGTCGACTTCACCGACGGTGAGCCCAGGGTGACAATCAAGCCGGACGGGCTCGCAGTCGGTCCGCTGGCGCTTCTCGTCGTCGGTCTCCTCATCCTCGGCGGCGGAGCCGTCGCGTACCGGCGGCGGAGCGGCGGCGCGGCTGCGGCCCCCCGCGTCGGCGGCGACGATGAGCAGCGTACACCGGGAGAGAGCGTGGCGGAGCAGGCCGAAACACAGCGGGATACCGGCGGGACGGAAGCCGCGGTCGCCACGGCTGGCTCGGCGAGTTCAGGGGAGACAACGGAGGCGACGGCAGGAGCCGGCGAGTCGGGCGGGATCGACGGGGAGTCCGACGCCGGCAGCGAGTCGGACGGGGACGACGACCCCGGGGAGGCGGGGGCACCGCCGGCCGACGAGACGCTGTTGAGCAACGAAGAGCAGGTATTACGGCTCATCGAGTCGAACGGCGGTCGGATGAAACAGAAGCGCGTCGCCGAGGAGCTCGACTGGACGGCCGCGAAGACGAGTCAAGTCGTCACCGGGCTCCGCGACGACGACGAGCTCGACGGGTTCCGGCTCGGGCGCGAGAACGTGCTCTCACTCCCAGAGTACGATGCCGGAGCCGGCGGGGACGACGCCGGCGAAGAAGGTGACGAACGCGGCGCCGACTGAGAACGGTGACCGCACAGACCGCACTGTGGCCGTCGCTGCGGTCAGAGGTCCCGAGACCGACCGATGTGTCTGAGGTCGCCGCCGCACTCGCAGGTCCCACCGTCCTCGACGAGGGCACCGCATTCGAAACATTCGTACAGTTCTTGTCCGATATGATCTGACTTTGGTCTCATACCGGAGTCAATGGGTGCGACACTCATAGGCACGGCCCTAATATTCTTTACAGAGTATATGTCATGGTCGGAGCGAGGCTATCCACATGATCAGTTTCCGAGCGAAGACGTGCGAAAGCGGGCCGCGACTGCGTCGGCGCGCCGACTCCGCGGTGTGTCGTCAGAAAGCCGGAGGAGGGATTTGAACCCTCGACCTATTCCTTACGAAGGAATCGCTCTGCCAGCTGAGCTACTCCGGCACGCAACCTATCTTTCCCGAAGGTAAAAAATAAGCGTTCCGAAACGGCGGCGTCGTGGGATGCCGATCGACGACCGGCCGGTTCGGATGTCAGCCGTCACGGGAGATCCGTCCGGTTCGGGTGTCGGCGGTCACAGGAGATCCGCCCTGAAGGGCGGCCAGAATCCCGAGCTTCGGTCACTCCCGTCCGAATCGACACGGCGGCCGAACGGCTCTCGCTCGGTCAGCCGGCAACGGCCGACTCGCCCGGCGTCTCGTCTGGATTCTCGTTCGTGGGCGAATTCGACCAAACAGATCCGGATCGTAACTATCTCTGTCGGAGAATCACAAGAATATAAGGGAAAAGCATAAATATACATCTGGAATTCAACTTAGCTGTGACGACACCGATCGTGTGCCGCGATGGCGGGGATCGACTCCCTCGACGGTGTGTGCCCGGCCGGAGCCCGTGCCGGGCGTCCGCAGTCGCGCCGGTCGTCTTCCTCACGTCGACCCGACGCGACCGTCACCCCTATCAGCGATCCACCACGGCCGACGTGTGATCCACGTCTCCGACGTACCAAGCGCAGAATCGCCTCTGGTTCCGACTCGTCCCGCGGCCGTGACCTCTTGTCATGTGACGGGCCCGCAGGCCGTTCCGCTCCGCGACGTTCGCGGGCGGGACGGCGGTTACGCTGCCGACGCGTCGCTCGCTCGGAGCGGTCGCTCTCCAGACGGTGAGATCCGAACGCAAAAGACCGCAGAAGTCCTCTCAGCGGACGAGCCGACGGAGCCGTCCACCGACTGCCGAGAGTCCGCTGACACCGGCGCCGACGGCCCCTGTCACCCGAATCTCGGCCGGTGCGATACCGAGTCGCTCGGAGAGGAGACCGGGCCGCGCATCCGCACCGATCACGACGACGGTCCGCCCCCGCACCCGGAACTCAGTCGTCAGGTCAGTCGCTGTCAACAGCGCGGCGGGACCAGTCGCATCGCCGTTGGCGGGGAGCCCGCGCGCGACTCGGATCGCGTCACGGACGCTGTCCGCCTCGACGAACACCCTGTCGCCGGTAGAACGGACGTCGAGTTCGACGCCGTCGACCGTGAGCGTCAGGTCCTCCGTGATGATCGAAAGCGGCGCCTTCCCGTCAGTCTCGTTCACGAGTGGTGACCCGAACCGTCCCGTCGAGCCGCCAGTTGGCGTGTTCCACGTCGTCACCGGTTCCGCTCGGAACGTCGACCGTCATCTCTTCGAACTCGTAGACGATCTCCGCGTTGCGGCCTGTCAGGCGGTCGTACAGTCCGATAGCGAGGTCGGGCCACGTCGTCGTCTCCTCGATTCGCTCCTCCGGAGCTTCGCTTTCGCTCATACGTACAACTACGGCCTACAGTAACATAAAACTGATACCTGATCGAAACGACCGCCGGTGACGACGGCGGGGCGGCAGGTTACGCCCGGGTCAGCCTGACGTCGAGACAGACGTTGTACTCGTGGGGCGCGTACGATCTGACGACGCGCTCGGTCTCGACGGAAACGGCGTACTCGTTGCCGGCCGCCTCCCGGATCGCCCGCGCTCCGGGGCCGAACGGATCCGCCTCGTGTTGAACGTCGTAGTAGTGAATCACACAGTCGTCGCCGGCGAGCCGCACGGCCGTCTCGAGGAACTCATCGGCGGAGTGCGGGAGGTTCATCACGAGCCGGTCGGCGGTGTCCGCGTGCGACGAGGCCAGGTCCCGCACGTCGCCCGCGATCGCGGTCACGCGGTCGGCGACGCCGTTGCGTTCGGCGTTTTCGCGGAGGTACGCGACCGCGGCCTCGTTGAGGTCGCAGGCGACGACGTCCGCGCCGCGCGTCGCCATCGGAATCGCGTACGGGCCGACGCCGGCGAACATATCGACGACGGACTCCCCGGCGGCGACCTGCGCTATCACGCGGTGGCGCTCGGTGGCCAACCGCGGCGAGAAGTACACCTCGGCGACGTCGAGCGCGAACTCGTGCCCGTACTCGCGGTGGACCGTCTCGGTGCCGTCGCCGGCGAGGACGTCCCACCGCCTGACCCGCAACTCGCCCTCGATCGGCGAGGCGCGGTTGAGCACCGTCTCGCAGGGGACGTCTGAGGCCATCACGGCGTCGGCGATCTCGCGGGCGCGCTCGTCGTCGTCCTCGTCGATGATGACGATGTCGCCGAGCCGCTCCAGCGACGGCTCGTAGCCGAGGATCGTCGCCGGCGTCTCCGGGCTGTCGCGCTCGTCGGCATCGCGCTCGACCACGCCGTCAGCGAGGTCGTCGGGGACCGCCGCGGCGTCGGTGACGGGGATGTATATCGTGTCGCCCTCGACCGCGATCTCGTGGTCGCCGTCGAGGACGCCGGCGTCGGCGAGCCGCTCGCGGACGGACTCGCCGCGTTCGCGCGCGACTGCGACACAGGGGACGCTCATTACCGGACGGACGCGAGCGGGCCAATAAACGGTGACGCTTCGGCGGTGGCGGCGCGTCGGTCGGGCCGACTGTCGTGTCGGGCCGAGCCGCGTCAGGAGTCCTCGCTCGTGCTGACGGCGTCGAGCAGTCGACGAGCACTCACGTCGGCGTCGACGCGAACGATCCGCTCGGCGGCCGCGAGGACCGCCTCGTTCACTTCCGTCTCCGCGACCGTGGCCGCGCCGCTCGCAGCGTCCGCGTCGCTCACAGCGTCCCCGCCGCTCACAGCGCCCGCGTCGACGACGAGCGCCACGTCGGCCTCCTCGGCGAGGTCGACGGCGGCCGCACGGAGGGACGGGTCGACGGACTCGAACGGCGGCGCGGTGACGACCGAACCGCCCGCGTCGGTCACGACTCCGGCGAGCGCGTCGCCCGCGGGAACGACGCCGGCGGTGACGGCGTGGCCTGCAGCTGCGAGACGGGCAGCGATCCGGGCCGTCTCTCGTCCGGTGCCGACCACGTGAACGACGCTGGCATCCCGCCCAGACCGTTCGGTTGCGTCCGAGGAGCCGTCGGCCGCTTCTGTCGGCTTCGCGTCGTCGACCGCGTCGAACGCGGTGACCGCCGGAGAGCCGGTGGCCGGGTTGCGTCCGACGAACGCCTCCGCGTCGAAAGCGGCTCGCAACGCGTCGGCGGTCAACACCGCTTCCGGCGGGCCGGCGGCGTGGACGCCGCCGTTCGCGAGGACGACGACCTCGTCGCAGTACCGGGCCGCCATGTCGAGGTCGTGAATCGCCGCGAGCGCCGCGCGTCCGCCGTCGGCGATATCCCGAACCAGTTCGACGGTCCGGATCGCGTGGTTGACGTCGAGGTTCGCCGTCGGCTCGTCGAGCAGCAGCGCCGGGGTTTCCTGTGCCAGCGCGCGCGCAAGCAGGACGCGCTGGCGTTCGCCGCCCGAGACCGCGGTGATGGGACGGTCGGCGAAGCGCGCGACGCCCGCGGCCGACATCGCCTCCCGAACCGCCCGCTCGTCGGCTGCGCCGTGGCCGTCGAACCGGCCGAGGTGGGGCGTTCGCCCCATCTCCACGACGTGTCGCACCTGGAAGTCGAAGGCGAGGCCCGTCTCCTGGGGGACGCTCGCGACGCGGCGTCCGACCTCGCGCGCCGAGAGCCCCGCTGCGGCGTCGCCGTCGAGTCGGATCTCGCCCTCGTCCGGCGTGATCGTCCCCTTGATCGCCCGGATAACGGTCGTCTTGCCGGACCCGTTCGGGCCGACGAGCCCGACGAGCGACCCGCGCTCGACGCTGAGGTCGACGCCGGAGAACACGGGGACGTCCCCGAACGAGACCGACAAGTTCCGCACCTCGATGAGCGGGTCGCCGTCGGACGTGTCGACCGCGTCCTCCGGGGGCGACGCGTCGGCGTCACGCGAGGCGTCGGCCCCCTCGTCCGCGGGCTCCGCACTCACAGCTCGTGCACCTCCCGGTTCATCAGCAGGTAGATGAAGAAGGGCGCGCCGACCGCGGCGGTGACGACGCCGACCGGTAGCTCGGCCGTCCCGGACCGCGCGACCGTGTCCGCGGCGACGAGAAAGGAGCCCCCGGCCAGCGCAGCCGTCGGCAGCAACACCCGGTGGTCGGGACCGACGACGAGCCGGAGCATGTGCGGGACGATGAGGCCGACGAAGCCGATGACGCCGGCGAACGCGACCCCGGCCGCGGTGATCAGCGCGGAGGCGCCGAGCAGGATCCGCTTCGTGCGCTCGACCTCGATGCCGAGCCCCTGCGCCTCCTCCTCGCCGAGCAGCATGACGTTCAGGTCGCGGGTGTACGCGATCAACAGGAGGAACAGCGGCGGCACCACGGCGGCCGTCACGGCGACGTCGCTCCACGAGGCGCCCGAGAGGTGTCCCATCAGCCACGCGACGATCCGGCGGAGCGACTCGCCGGCCTGGAGTTGGAGGTACGAGATGACCGCGCCGAGGAACGTCTGGACGGCGACACCGGCCAGAAGCAGCGTCGCCACCGGCGTCCGCCCGTGGCGGGTCGCGATGGCGTACACGCCGAACGCGGCGATCAGCGCGCCGACGAACGCGAAGAGGCTGACGCCCGCGCCGTACGAGAGCCCCACGTCGACCGCACCGACGAGCGGGAGCGCCACGGTGGTCGACAGCGCGACCGGGAAGACGATGAACGCGACCGCGCCGACGGCGGCGCCCGAGGAGACGCCGATAATCGAGGGGTCGGCCATCGGATTGCGAAAGAAGCCCTGCATGACGGTTCCGGCGGCCGCGAGCGCGAAGCCGACGAGCGCAGCCAGCAGGATCCGCGGGAGCCGGACCCCGATCACGATCTGCTGGTGGACGCTGTCGACCGGGAACGCGAACGGCGACCGGTACGCGAAGCTCATGCCGGACACCGAGAGCGACCCGGTGCCCGACGTGACGGTTTCGACGCCGACCGGGAGGACGAGCGCGTTCAACACCGCTTTCACCACCTCCGCGGGCGGGATCCGAACGGGACCGATCGCGGCGCTCACCACCGCGACGACCGTCAGGACCGCGGCTAACGCCGCCGACCACGCGGCCGATCGAGCCCATGCACGCATTCGTTCTCCAACAAAACTTGTAGTAGGTAAATACTTATTGGACGGGGCTCGTCATCGATCTGATGCGCCAGCATTTCGTCATCGCGATGGCCGTGCTCGTGACGACCGCCCTGGTGGGGGGCGTCGCGGGCGTGGCGGCCGGCACGCAGCCGGCGATAGAACAGCCGACGACCACGGACGCCCTGTCGGACGCGGCCGACGGGCCGACGGGACACCAGTACGACGACGCGGAGACCTGTGAGTTCCCGGTCGAGCTGACGGACGCCACCGGAACGACCGTCACGCTCGAGGAGCGGCCGGAACGGATCACGACGACGAACCCGTCGGCCGCCCAGACGCTCTGGGAGCTCGGCGCGCAGGACCGCGTCGTCGGCGTGACCCAGTTCGCGCTGTACCTCGACGGGGCAGACGAGAAGACCGGCGTCTCCGCCGAGGGGCTCGGCGTCAGTATCGAGCGCGTCGTCGACACCGACCCAGACCTCGTGCTCGCGCCGAACGCGTCGGCCGATCAGGTCGAAGATCTCCGCGAGCAGGGGCTCACCGTCTACCACTTCCCCGAGGCGACCGACATCGACGACATCGCCGACAAGACCGAGACGATCGGTCAGCTCGTCGGCGAGTGCGAGGCGGCGGCCGACACGAACGACGAGATGTACGACGCGGTCGCGGACGTCGAGGACCGGACCGCCGACTTCGACCGCCCCGCGGCGCTGTACCCGCTCGGGAGCGGGTTCGTCGCCGCCGGCAACACGTTCATCGACGCGATCATGACGATCGGCGGGACCGACAACGTCGCGGCCGCCGAACACGAGGGGTACCCGCAGCTCTCCGACGAGGTCATCCTCGAGGCCGATCCCGAACTGATCATCGTTACCGACGAGGAGGCGGCGATCCTCGACGAGGAGCCGTACGCCAGCACGACGGCGGGGATCGACCGTAACTACGTCGTGATCCCGGTCCACTACCTCAACCAGCCCGCGCCGCGCAGCGTGATCGAGTCGACCGACACGCTCGCGACCGCGGTCGAAGAGCTACAGACGACTGAGGAGGCCGCTGACGAGGCCGACGACGCTGACGACGCTGCGACCACCGACGACGCTGACGAGGCCGACGACGCTGACGACGCGGCGACCGCCGACGACGACACCGGCGCCGAGGTGCCCGGGTTCGGCGTGGTTGCCGCGGTGATCGCGATGCTCGCGGCCGGACTGCTCGCACGGCGCGAGTAGGGCTCCGACAGCAGTTCCGAAGGCGACGCGAACAGGGACTCCGAGCCGCGTGGCGTCGCGATCCCGCATCGACCGCGGCGCCGCCTTCCGGACGGTGTTCAGATACCCTGTCCCATCAGGTGGCTCCGCAGCACGTCCGGCGTCTTGAGTCCCGCGTCGCTGTTGACGAGGACGACCGTCTCGTCGCCGTCGAAAAAGTCGTCCTCGGCGAGCGCCCACGCGCCGGCGGGCGCGGCACCGCCGGTGACGCCCATCTCCATCACCTCGTTCTGTGCGACCGCGACCGCGCTCGCGAGGATGTCCTCGTCCTCGACGCCAACCGCGGTGCCGCCGCTCTCCGTGACCGCCTCGATCGCGGCCGCGCCGCCCGCGGGGTTCGCGACCTCTAGCTCTCCGCAGATCGTGTCTGGCGTCGACCACGGCTCGGGCTCGTCGAGGTCGCGCTCGACGGCCGCGGCGATCGGCGCGCAGCCCGCCGCCTGCGCCACGACGAGCCTCGGGGCCGAGTCGATCGCGTCGATGCGCGCGAGCTCGCGGAATCCCTTATGAACCCCGGCGACGACCTCGCCCGAGCCCGTCGGGACGACGACGACGTCCGGGGCTACGCCGAGGTCGGCGACGAGCTCGAACGCGAGCGTCTTGACGCCGTCGTGACGGTACGGCGTCGCGAACTCGTTGAGATTCGTGTAGTCGGTCTCCAGCTGCTCGTCGACCGCGGCGACCGCGTCCGGAAGCCGGCCGCCGACCACGCGCATGTCTCCCCCGTGGACGTTCGTCATCGCCTTGTTCGAGAACGCACAGCGGGACGGGACGAACGCGTACGAGCGGAGGTCCGCCCGCCCGGCGTACGCCGCCATCGACTGCCCCGCGTTGCCGGCGCTCGCGCAGGCGAGCGGCTCGACGTCGTCGCCGGCGGCGGCGCGCCCCGCGACCGCGGTGAGCGCGACGGAGAGCCCACGATCGAACACCGTCCCCGTCGGGTTGCGCCCCTCGTCTTTGACGTACACCGACTCGACACCGAGCTCGTCGGCGAGCCGGTCGGTCGGGACGAGCGGCGTCGCACCCTCACCGGCCGAGACCGCCGACGCGCCCGTGAACGGGAGCAGCGCGTCGAATCGCCAGAGGCCCCGACCGGCGTGCGGACCCGCGCGTGAGCGTTCGAACAACGTCTCCAGATCGACCGCGTCGTAGTCGTAGACGGGATCGAGCCCGCGCGCCTGCTCATCGGCCGGAACCGTCGTCGGGTCCGCGGTCTCGTGGACTCGTCCCGACGCGCGACTCTTCAGCCCGCGAAACGCCTCCGTGGTCTCCGTCGTCTCCATACCGACCCTTGCGGCGGCGGCGACTAATCGCTTCGCACTCGGGGGACCGAGCGCGACCGAAACAACTGCTCGGCAGTCGATGGCGCGCGCCTCCCAGTGGCCGTCATTCGCAGGCGCGAGAGGGGGCGCGAGAGAGCGCGGGAGAGGGGGCGCGAGAGAGCGCGGGAGAGGGGGCGCGCGAGGGAGTCAGCCGCCGGAGCGAACGGCGTGAGCGACCGAGGAGCGCAGCGAACCCGCGCCGTCCTCACGGCCGGGGGGATTGGCGGTCGCTCTCGCCGATTCGTGGACGGCGGTTTATGACCGATCGGCTCGGATTTGGGCGGTCCTCACCGCCGACCCGGTATCGACGACTTATAAACCCACAACCCGATGACGGACGTATGAACGGAGACGCCACCGTCGTCGGCGGCGGGCTCGCGGGGCTCGTCGCAGCGGCGCGGCTCGCCGAGGCGGGCGCGGACGTGACGCTTTTCGAACGGCGGCCCGAGGTCGGGGGGCGCGTGCGGACCGAAACGGTCGACGGGTTCACCCTCGACCGGGGGTTCCAGGTGCTGTTCACGAGCTATCCGGCGGTGAGGCGAGAGCTTGGCGTCGAGGACGACGGTGGTCCCGCAAGCGTCGCCGACGCGCTCGACCTCCGGACGTTCGCTCCCGGGGCGACGATCTGCCGGCCCGGCTCCCGGTCGGTGTTGTCGGACCCGTTCCGGGATCCGAGGAGCGCCGTCGAGTCGGCGCTCAACACTGAGATCTCTGTCTCCGACAAGCTGCGCACCCTCGCGCTCCGGTACGACCTCGCGAAGCGAGCCGAGCGCGACGGCGCCGACGAGGCGTTCTTCGCCGGTCCCGACGCTTCGATCCGCGAGTACCTCCGCGATTGGGGATTCGGCGAGGCGTACGTCGAACACTTCGTCGAGCCGTTCTACGGCGGGATCACGCTCGATCGGACGCTCTCGACCTCGAAAGGTCCCTTCGAGTACACGTTCCGCGCGATGAGCCGCGGCGCGATCGGCGTTCCGGCGACGGGTATGCGCGCGCTTCCCGAAGCGCTCGAACGACGCGCCCGCGAGGCCGGAGTCGACGTGCAGACGGGCGAGGCCGTCGAGTCGATCCGAATCGCCGGACAGGGCCGGATCCCGTTCCGGACGGGTGCTGGAGACGACGACGGCGCCACCGTCGAACTCGCCGACGGCTCGACCCGAGAGACCGACGCCGTCGTCGTCGCGGCGTCGCCGCCGGAGGCGCGCCGACTGACCGGCGTCGACGCGATCCCGACCGAGGCCGTTCCCAACGTGACGGGGTGGTACACGCTCCCCGCGGGGCTGGACTTCGAGACGGGCAAGCGGATCCTGCTCAACGCCGCGGACGACTCACCCAACGCCGTGATCCCGATGTCGGAGGTCGCGCCGGAGTACGCGCCCGACGGTCGGGCGCTGCTCGCGGCGACGTTCCTCGGCGAGGCAGCCGTGGAGCGGGACGACGGCGACCTCCGTGAGGACGTGCGAGACGCGCTGACCGCGTGGTTCCCCGAGCGCGGCTTCGAGGGGCTGGAGACGGTCAGCGTCCATCGAATTCAGTTCGCGCAGTTCGCGCAGCCGCCGGGCTTTCGGGAGGGGCTTCCGGGGCCGGACGAACCCGACGGCCCGGTCGTCCTCGCCGGCGACTACACCGAGTGGTCCGCGATCCAGGGGGCGTTAGCGAGCGGGCGGCGGGCCGCGGCGACGGCCGGCGACTATTTATAAGCGCAGCGGGCGGCGACCGCTACTCCTCCCGCAGGAACGCCCCGTCGCCGTGCTCGTCGACGGCCCCGAGCAGCTCCTCGCGCTGACGACGGATCTCGGGCGGGAGGTCGGCGTAGGCGTAATCGAACATGTCGGCGGGGTCCGCTTCGACGGACTCCGCGGCGTCGATCGCTTCAGCGACGACGTCGTCGGCGTGGTCGCGGACCGCCGCGACCCCCTCGTCGTCGATCCGACCCGTCTCTCGGAGGAACGTCTCCATGCGGTCGAGCGGGTCGAGCGACTTCCACGGGTCGACGTCGTCCGGGTCGCGGTAGGCGCTCGGGTCGTCGGCGGTCGTGTGTGCGCCGAACCGGTACTCCAGGAATTCGATGAGCACCGGGCGAGCCGGTCCGTCGTCGGAATCCGCCTCGATCGACCGCGCGCGGTCGGCCGCCTCCCGCACGACCGCATAGCTCGCGAGCGGGTCCATGCCGTCGACGCGGACGCCCTCGAAGCCGTAGGCGGTCGCCTTGTCGGCGAACGTCGCGCTCGCGGTCTGGCGCGACTCGGGGATCGAGATCGCCCAGCCGTTGTTGTGACAACAGAAGACCGTCGGGGTGTCGAAGACGCCGGCGAAGTTCATCGCCTCGTGGAAGTCCCCCTCGCTGGTCGCGCCGTCGCCGAAGTGGACGGCGACGACCCGGTCCTCGTTCCGGTAGTCGAACGCCCACGCCGCGCCGACCGCGTGCGGAAGGTGGGCCGCGATGCCGATATTCAGCGGGAAGACGTTGCCGTCCGCGATCGCCGCCGTTCCCGACTCGTGACCCATCCAGTAGGGGAGGTAGTCAGAGAGGAGGTCGCGCGCGACGATCGCGCCGTGCTCGCGGTACTGATAGCTGATCAGGTCTCGGTCCGCGAGCGCGTGTGTCGAACCGACCGCCGACCCTTCCTGGCCCGCACACGGCGCGTAGGTGCCGATCCGTCCCTGTCGCTGGAGGCTGACTGCCCGCTCGTCGAACCGGCGGGTCGTCACCAGGTCGCGGTAGATTGCGCGGAACTCCTCGTCCGAGAGGTCAGGGACGGTCGCGTCCGGGAGGGGATGCCCGTCCGGACCGAGGACGCGGTACAGCTCCTCGTCGGCGAGCGGATCCGTGGCAGCGTCTGCGTGGTCGGCGGCGTCGGCGTCGGCGTCGTCGGCGGCGTCGGCGTCGGCACCGTTCTCGTCCATGCGCGATCCGTGTGCGCCCCGGTCACAAGGAGTTAGCGATCACTCGCCGCCCGATGCGCGATCGGTGCTAACGACGTAGATTCCGACCGCCATGATCAGCCCGCCAGCCACGAACCACCCGCCTATCGGCTCGTCGAGCAGCAGTGCGCCGAGCGCGGCGCCGACGAGCGGCTGCGCGAAGAAGTAGACGGCGACCGTCCCCGCGTCCGCGTACGCTAACCCCTTGTACCAGCAGTACCACGCGGCCGCGGTGCTCAACACGCCCAGATACAACACGGCGGCGACGACCGACGGCGTCACCGGAAGCTCCGCGGGGCTGATCCCGCGCGTCGACAGCTCGAACGGCACGAACACGGCGAGCATCGGGACCGCGAGCATCGTCGAGTACGTCGCCGTCTCTAACGCGGAGTACCGCCTGACCAGCGGCTTCCCCCAGACCGTGTACGCCGCCCAGCCGACGCTGGCGACAACGAGCATCGCGATCCCGACAGCGCTCCCCGCGCCGACGGCGGCGAGGTCGTACTGCCCCCCGAGTACGACGAGCGTCCCCGCGAGCGCGAGCCCGACGCCGACCGTCCGCCGTTGCGTCAGGCGCTCACCGAGCACGATCACGCCGATGAACACCGTGAACACCGGCGTCAACACGGTGATGAGCGACCCCTCGCTGGCGGTCGTGAGCTCGGTGCCGACGAACTGGGTCGCCAGCGTGAGCGCGACCCAGCCGCCTAGCGCGGCGAACGACCGCCACTCGCCCCGAGTGAAACGGCGGGACGGGTAGCGGAGCCGAACGACACCCCAGAGCACCGCGGCGCCGACGACGACGCGGAGGAACGCGAGCGTCACTGGCGGGATCGCGTCGAACCCCCACTTGCTGACGACGTACATCCCGCCCCAGAACGCGGCCGCGAGCAGCGGCGCGTACGCCATCCACGCTCGGCGTCCCATCTCTCGGGTGGCGGTTTCGAGTCAGGGGTGTTGAATGGCGGTGGTCGAGGACGGTCGCACCGCTCCGGCGGCCGCGACTCTCAAAAAATCGGGATCCGCTCGCCGCTTAAGGAGTGATGACGGCGCGGCCGTCGATCTCGCGGTGTTCGAGCTTCTCCGCGACGGTGTTCACGTCGTCGAGGCCGTATCGGCTGGTGTGGAGATCGACGTCGCCCTGTTCGACGAGCGCGACGAGCTCTTGCAGCTCGGCGTAGCGGCCGACGATGTTGCCGACGAAAGAGAACTCGCCGTTCACGAGCGCCTGAGCCGGCTCGTGAATGTGGCCGCCGTAGCCGATGATGTGGTGGTCGCCGCCGGCGGCGGTGATGTCGGGAGCGTACGCGGTGGTCACGTCCTCACCCACGAAGTCGAGCACCTGCGCGGCGCCCTTCCCGTCGGTGATCCCCTCGATCTCGTCGGCGACGTCCGCCTCGCTCGGGTTGACGAGGTGGTCGGCGCCGTATCCCGCTGCGAGGTCGAGCGCGGAGTCCTTGAGGTCGACTGCGGTGATGCGAGCCGCGCTCATCGCGTTCAGACACTGCAGCCCGATGTGTCCCAACCCCCCGACGCCGATGACGACCGCGTGGTCTCCGGGGTTGAGGTCGGCGACCGCCTTCTTCGCGGCGTGATACGCCGTGATCCCGGCGTCGGCGTGCGGGGCGATGTCGACCGGATCGACACCCGCAGGCAGCGGTATCACCGAGCGCTCGCTCGTGTGAAGGAACTCGGCGAACCCGCCGTCGGTGGTGAGCCCGTTGAACGCGCTGTTCTCGCAGTACATCGTCTCGCCGAGGCGGCACGGACGACACGTGCCACAGGTCTGAACCGGGTGGCAGATGACCGGGTCGCCCTCGGAGACGATCGATACGTCCTCACCGGTCTCGACGACCGTGCCGGCGTTCTCGTGCCCTAACGTGAGGGGAAGCTCCTGCGGGACGTACTGCTCCCACATTCCCTCGATGATGTGATTGTCCGTCTGACACCATCCGGCGCCCTCGACGTCGACGATCACGTCACTGGCCCCCGCCGCATGCGGTCGTTCTACCTCGTCGATCGAGAGCCCGTCGCTCATGTCGTCGGTGTACTCGTGGAGTCTGGCTGCTTGCATGGGATAGCATATCTCACACACACCAACATAAACATTCGTTATGAATAACGATCTGTGAAATAAAAACGGCAATTTAGTAAACTGTGTTCACATTTACTAGTTTCAATCTACCAATGGTGAATAACCTGAACGATCCTTATAGTTATGTGTCACCACTCCTCAGGGAGGGTACGCATGTACGAGAAAGACGGCGAAGAGATCTTTGTCATCGACGGGCACGTCCACATGTGGGACGCGCGTGAGGAGAACATCATCCACGAGGGAGGCGAGCAGTTCCTCCAGTGTTTCTACGACTACCACACCGGTTTCACGCCGGAAGAGAAGCAGTGGGACATCGACGAGTATCGGCACTACGGCGCCGACCGAATGGCCGAGGACCTGTTCGGAAACGCGGCGGCGGACATGGCGATCTTCCAGCCGACGTACCTCGACGAGTTCTACGACGAGGGGTTCAACACGACCGAACAGAACGCGGAGCTCGCCGAGCAGTACCCGGAGCGGTTCGTACTCAACGGGAGCTTCGATCCGCGCGACGGCGAGGCGGGGCTGCGCTACCTCGAACACCTCAAGGAGGAGTACGACATCCCCGGCGTGAAGCTGTACACCGCGGAGTGGCGCGGCGACTCGAAGGGGTGGCGGCTCGACAGCGACGACGCCTTCGAGTTCCTTGAGAAGTGCTCCGAGCTCGGCATTCAGAACATCAACGCACACAAGGGGCCGACGATCCGGCCGCTCAACCGCGACGCGTTCGACGTGAAAGACGTCGACGACGCCGCCTCCTCGTTCCCGGAGCTCAACTTCATCGTCAACCACGTGGGGCTGCCGCGGCTCGACGACTTCTGTTGGATCGCCGCTCAAGAGCCGAACGTGTACGGCGGGCTCGCGGTCGCGTCCGCGATGTCGACGCACCGCAAGCGGAAGTTCGGCGAGATCATGGGCGAGCTCCTCTTCTGGCTCGGCGAAGACCGGCTGCTCTTCGGCTCCGACTACGCCCTGTGGAACCCCGACTGGCTCGTCGAACAGGTGATGAACGCGGAGCTCACCGACGAGCAGAAGGACGAGTACGGCGTCGAGCTCGACGTCGAGACGATGAAGAAGATCATGGGCGAGAACGCCGCAGCGCTGTACGACATCGACATCGAGGAGAAGAAACGACAGTTCCGCGACGACGAGATCACCGACCGCTTCGGCCTACAGACGCACTACGGCGGCGACGCGGGGGCGGCGGCGGACTGATGTCTGGAAGTCGAACCGAGACCGGCGCCGATCCGACCGGCCGGGCGGCCGTCCGGGACCGACTGGACCGCGTCGAGGACCCCGAGCTGGCCCGCTCGATCGTCGAACTCGACTACATCGACGCGATCGAGATCGACGGCGGACGGGTCGTGGTGCGGTTCACCCTGCCGACGGCGTGGTGTTCTCCGACGTTTGCGTGGATGATGGCGACCGACGCCCGCGACGAGGTCGAGACGCTCGACTGGGTCCACGAGAGCCGGATCGAGCTGTGCGACCACATGCACGGCGCGGAGATCACGGCCGGCGTGAACGACCGGAACAGCTTCGGCGAGACGTTCCCGGACGCCGACGGCGACGTCGCGGCGGTCCGCGCCGCCATCGCCGACAAGGCCCGCGTCGCCACGCAGCGCGAGGCGGTCCGGACGCTGCTCGACGCCGGCGTCGACGCCGACCAGGTCGTCTCGCTCGTTCGCTCCGACCTGCGGATCGGCGACGACGAGGCGCACGTCGACCTCGGCGGCCTCTCGGTCGTCGTCGACGCCGCGCCGCTCGCCGACTACCTCGACCGCGCGACGAACAGCGGACACGTGACGGCGGACGACGATCCGCTGTTTCTGACGCCGGAAGCGGAGCCGATTCCGGCGGATCGACTGGACGTCGTACAGAAGCGCTCTCGGCTCGCGACCGTGAACATGGGCGGGCAGGGCGCCGTCTGCGACGCCCTCCACCGCGCGCGGCACGGCGCCGACGGCCCGGACGGATCCGCGTCGCCGTCGCCCGAGCGGTCGGACGGCGATCGCTCGTCGTACGACGGTGACGTCGACGAGTTCACGTCGACGTGGACGGTCACCCCCGACGATTGAGTCCGAACCGACCGCGCCCGACCACCGCGTCCAAACCGACCGCGCCCGACTACGGCGTCCAAACCGACCGCGTCCAAACCGACCGCGTCGCAGCACCACCGGCACGCGCTCGCCTCAACGGATCGGTCCGAGTCCGCCCGTTCCGCCGCCGGCACCGCCCGAGCCGTCGTCGTCCGGTTCGCCGTGTCCATCCTTCGCTAACCCGTGACGCCCATCGGCGGCCCACTCCGCGCGGCTCCACCCGCACTCCGGACAGACATCGTCACCCCAGTCGAACGGCTCGCCGCAGCCGAGACACGCAGTTTCCGTGTTCATAGGTCACAGTACTCACGACGAGTCAAAAGCGTTCACAACAGCTCGCGGAACGCGCCGAGCGGCGGGAACCGAAGGGGCTCGCGTCGCTCGGGGTCGAACACGATCGGCGCGAGGCGGTCGGCGTCCGTGACGAGCGGCGAGTCGAACGCGTCGGTCCGCATCTCGTTGACGGCGACGCCGGGCGCGAGGCGGGTGAACGCGGGCACCACGAGGAGGTCGGCGCCGCGATAGACCGCCTCGCCGTGGAGGAAGCAGGGTCGACGGTCCCCCTCGATCTCGATCGTCGGATGGACGTGCCCGATCACGTACCGCTCGGCCGCGACCGACGGTGGCTCGTGTCCGTGAGCGACGACGGTTCGAGGAGCGCCGTCGGCGTCGAGGACGACCGCGTCGTGGATCGCTCCGTCCCACGCGCTCTCGAGGGCGGTGTCGTGGTTGCCAGCGACGAGTTCGACGGCCGCACCGCGCTCCTCGCAGGCGTCACGGAGGGCGGCGATGGTCTCGTGGCTCCGCTCGCTGACCGCGGAGAAGGTGTGGACCGCGTCGCCGGCGACCACGACTCGCTCGGGACCGAACCGGGAGAGGAGCTCGTCCAGCCGAGCGAGGAGGTCCTCGCGCTCGCCTACGGGAAACGAGACCGCGGACGCCTCGCCGCGCCCGACGTGGAGGTCGGCGACGACGAGCGCGTCGTGGGCCGGAAAGAAGGTCGCACGCTCCGCGAACGCCGCCCCCTTCACCGCCCGAAATCGTTCCCGGGCGCCGAGCGTTCGGTGCGGTCCGCCCGGTTCGCCCCACTCTCCCGGTTCGTCCGGTTCGTCCGATTCGCTCGATCGTAGCGGTTCCCGCCCTCGACGTGACCGCGAGCGGTCGCGTAGGCCTCGCGGACGCGTCGGAAAGACTCCTCGTCGCCGCCCTGATCGGGATGCGTCTCTTTGACGCGCTCGCGATACGCCCGTTTCAGCTCGGTCGCGTCGGCCTCGCGCGCGACGTCGAGTTCGGCGAACGCGGCGTCGACCGCGCCATCGGCGCGCCGTTCGGTGCGGTCCGGACCCCAGTCCGGCTCGTCCACCTCGAAGGGGAGCCGGCGGCCGAGCCCCCGCCCCGGCATCTCGTGTTCACAGAGGACGGCGTAGATTCCCTCGCCCTCGAGCTTGAAGTAGTCGTGCGCGTCGAAGGTGATGGCGACCTCGCGTTCGGGGAGGTAGAACGGAACGGTCACCTCGTCGAACCCGTATTCCTCCTGGAACCGCTCGCCGGTCGCCGTCAGGTACTCGCGGATCTCTCGCCGCCGACGGTCGTCTCCCGTCGTCTCCCAGCCGCCCTCGGAGTCCGGGTTTCCGGGCCCGAGAAGCCGGTCTCCGAGGTAGAAGACGAGGGCGACGAACACGGACGCGACCGCGCCGAGGGCGACTCCGAGGAGGATCCACGGCGGGACGACGCTGGTGATGTCGGCGACCACGGACCTAGTAGCGGCTCCGAGTTCATCAACCCCTCGGCGGGGCGCCGCTCGGAGCCGACGCCGCGTTCGAAACGGGCGCGGTGTGCCGATTGACCCCCTCCTCCGCGTAAACGCGGAGGAATCCCACCACGGGATTTCAGGCCGAGCGAAGCGGCCTGTTGGTTTCAAGACGCATACGTTCCACGCGTCACCTGCTGGTTTTCAGCATCGGCTTGGCTGTCTTGTGGCCCGGTCAAAGAGGCCCCATCCGTAGCCGAGTCATCGTCACCGGCCTTCTGCCGGGAAGCCCGGTCGCTTCGGCGGTGACTCTCTCCACTACGGTAGCGATCTGCAATGTTTATCGCCCCGTTCACATCGGCTTGATACTCACCGAGCCAGCAGTCGTCGTTCGAGCATCTGAACGTCGCCTG
>OBKM01000019.1_pt1 | contig 57366 bp, 64 predicted proteins | sample 1519691 | NCBI WGS metagenome assembly OBKM01 (sample SAMEA37050418, study PRJEB22526) | metagenome | biome: saline pan; feature: lake; material: water | place: Egypt | collected 2015 | depth 0.5 m
CGCCGAACTGGAGCGCGACTACGACGACGTGATGGTCGTCGACTTACTCGACGGGATCGAGGATCGACTCCTCCGGTTCGATTCCGGGGCGCTCCCCGAGCCGGATCGGGGCCGCGAGTACCCACCGGAGAGCCTCCGATTGGAGGAGTTCGACATCTACGACCTCCGGGGGAACGATCAACTCGGATACTGGCACACCGACCACTGGCACGGCGGTATCCCGGATGTCGAACTCGACGGAACGGTTCCCATCGGAATCGTCCTCCTCGATGAGGACGACCGGGTCGTTCCGCTCGGGTCCGACGAGACCTATCAGATCGACGCCCGGGTCGCCGACGGGAGATCGGAGGACGTGCTCGGTATCGAGTCCAGTGGTGACGTCATCAGGTTCCGGGGCCGATCGCTCGGGACAACTGCGGTCGTGCTTCAGATCCGTCGGGGCGATGCGGTGATCTACGAGACGGATACCGACCCGGCGGAGGTCGAGGTCGTCGAGGAGGTAGCCGGCGACGGCGGTATCTTTTATGACCCCCACGCCTGGGTCGATCCGGTGCTCGCCCAGGAGATGGTCGGCTCGCTCGCCGACGCGCTCGCGGACGCGGACCCGGACAACGCCGCCGACTACCGCGACAACGCCGCCGACTACGCCGAACGGCTCGAATCCGTTCACGGCCAGTTCGAGGCGCTGTCCGAAAGCGCCGAGCGGAACGTCGCCGTACTCGCCGCCCACGGCGCGTTCGGCTACCTCGAGAACCGGTACGGGTTCGAACTCCGCACGCCGACGGGTATCTCGCCGAACGCCGACGTCGCGTTCGACGACATCTCCGGGCTCATCGACACGGTCGAGACGAACGGCATCGACACGGTCCTGTATGACCCCTTCGAGGCCCCGAACCCGGGGGAGGACCTCCCACAGATGGTTGAGGTGCTTTTCGAACACACCGACGCGACGAACGCCGAGCCCCTTTCGGCGGCCGAGGGAACGACCGCGGAGTGGGACGAGAACGGCTGGGGCTGGGTCGAACAGATGGAGGAGATGAACCTGCCGTCGCTGCGGGCGGCGCTGGGGGCGGAGTGACGCGGATGGATAGAGTGAAATCGTTCGACGAGAATGAACCCACAACGACAGCGTGAGTGACGTGATCGAAGTCGAGAACGCAACGTTCGCCTACGAGGAGACACCTGCGGTCGAGAACGTCTCGCTCAGCATCGGCGACGGCGACTTTCTCGGGTTGATCGGCCCGAACGGCTCCGGGAAGACGACCCTTCTGCACCTGATGATCGGCCTGCGGGAACCCGACAGCGGATCAGTCCGGCTGTTCGGCGAACCGGCGACGGAGTTCGCCGAGGGCGAGCGGATCGGCTACGTCGCACAGCGCTCGACGGACCGGGGTGGCTCGATGCCCGTCACCGTCGAGGAGGCGGTGCTCATGGGCCGGTTCGCCCACGTCGGCCACTCGCGGCTGGGCGAGGAGGACTACCGCGTCGTCGCCGAGGCGCTCGACACTGTCGGGATCTCCGATCTCGGGGACCGACATATAAACGAGCTTTCGGGCGGCCAGCGACAACGGGCGTTCATCGCCCGGGCGTTGGCCTCGAACGCGGATATTCTCGCGCTCGACGAGCCGACCGTCGGGGTCGACGCCGACTCCCGGGATCTGTTTTACGACCTGCTCGATCGGCTCAACGATCGGGGGATCACCATCATCCTCATCGAACACGACATCGACGTGCTGACGAAACACGTCGACACGGTCGCCTGCATCAACCGCGAGTTGTACCACCACGGGGACACGGTTTCGTTCCTCGAAAGCGACGCCCTCGGCGAGGCGTACGGCGCGGCGACCGGGATCGTCGAGCACAACCACTGAACGATGAGCCTGGACACCGAAACCGGCACCGAACCGGCGGGGCGGACGGGCTTGGCTCGGGCCCGCGGGCTCTCACCTCGGGAGGCGATCCAGGTCGTCGGCGTCTCGCTCACTGCGGCGCTCGCCGTCGTCATGCTCGCCTTCGTCGCGTTGGACTGGCTGCGGGATGCTCCCGGAAGCCTCGGCGTAGGCGGGGAGCTACTGTTCGGGCAGTTCATGATCGCCGGCGCGTGGCTCGATTTCCTCCTCGGCACCAACGTCTTCCGGCACCCGTTCACCTGGCGGGCGCTCGCGACCGGCGTGCTCATCGGGATCGTCGGCCCGCTCGTCGGAACGTATCTCGTCCACAGGCAGATGGCGCTCATCGGGGAGACGCTCGCCCACACCGCCTTCGCCGGCGTCGCGATCGGGCTCCTGTTCGTCGCGGTCACCGGCTGGCAGGGGTCGCTGCTCGTCGTTGCCTTGATCGTCAGCGCCGTCGGCGCGCTCGGCCTCCAGTGGCTGACCGAACACACGGACTCATACGGCGATGTCCCGATCGCGATCGTCCTCACCGGGAGCTTCGCGGTCGGGACCTTACTCATCAGTTGGGGTCGCGACAGCATCGCGGTCGCGATCGATATCGAGGGCTTTCTCTTCGGCAGCCTCGCGATCGTGACGGCGAGTGGCGCACGCCTCGTCTCCGTGCTCAGCGTCGTCGTCGTGGCCGTCGTTTGTTACAACTACAAGCAGTTCCTCTTCATCACCTTCGACGAGCAGGCCGCCAGGGTCGCACGGCTGAACGTCCGGTGGTACAACGCCCTGCTGGTCGTGATGACGGCGGTCGTCGTCGTCGGGGCGATGCAGATCCTGGGCGTCATTCTGGTCGCGGGGCTGCTCGTCATCCCCGTGGCGGCCGCCTCACAGGTCGCACGGAGCTTCCGGGAGACGCTGTATCTCTCCGTGCTCGTCGGGCAGGTTTCCGTCCTCGGCGGCCTTGGCGTCGCGATCGGCTGGAGCCTCCCGCCAGGGGGATCGATAATCGTCATCGCGATCGCGGCCTACCTGCTCGCTGTCGCGGCGTCGGACCGGTCGGTCGGCGGGGTATCGCTGCACTAAGCGGTCACTCGCGGACGTCGGCCACGGTCGCGTCGGCGAGATCCACGAGCAACTCGGGATCGATCGCGAAAACGGCTTCGGGCGTGCCGGCGGCGGCCCACACTTCCCCGAACTGCAGCAGCGTCTCGTCGACGAACACCGGCACGTCGGTGTCGTGACAGAAGGGCGGAACGCCGCCGATCGACCACCCGAGCGTCGCTTTGATCCGGTCGACATCGGCCATCGACACGTCGCCCGCCCCGAGGTCGAGAAGCGACGCGATCTTCGCCGTGCTCACGCGGTTGGCGCCGCTCGTGACCGAGACGACCAACCTGCCGTCCGCGGAGAGGACGATCCCGCTCGCGATCTCCTCGACGGAACAGCCGACTGCCTCGGCGGCGTCGGCGGCGGTTTCCGTCCCTTCCGGGAACTCCTCCGGTTCGACGTCGAGGCCGTGTTCCGAGCTCGCCCGCCGTTTGAACTCCTCGGCACGTGGGTGCATGGCGCGGGATCGTTCGTCCGATCGCTTCAACGTCACGGTTCGGGAGCGGGTCACGCGCGATCGGCCAGATCCGCCGCGAGCGCCCGGAGCGCCCCCCGGCCGCCGCTTCGAAGCGGCGGCCCGTGGCCCATACAGGCCGCTTCGAAGCGCTCGTCGGCGATCCGGGCGACGCTTTCCGTGATCCGGGTCGTGTCGTATGAGTCGATCCACGGCGGAACGACGAACCCGGAGGACGTGTTCCAGACGAGATCGCCGAGCATCGCGGTCCCCGACTCGGGGTGGAGATACACCGTGTGACCGGGGTTGTGGCCGGGGGTGTGGAAGGCGACGAACCCCCCGACCCAGTCGCCGTCGTCGACCGGACGGAGATCGAACCCCGACAGCGTGTAACGCCGGCGGACGAGCCGGTGAAAGAGGCCCTTGTGATGGCGCCAGGAGGGCGACCACGAACGACGGACCAGCCGGTAATCGAGCGCGCCGAGGTAGACCGGAGCGTCGAGATTGACGCGCGCGAGGCCGCCGACATGGTCGATGTCGTAGTGTGTCAACAATACCCGGTCGATCTCGCCGGGCGTGTAGCCGGCCGCCCGTATTTCACCGGCGAGCGACCGGCGCGGAACCGGGAGCCCGGCGTCGACGAGCGTCAACTCGCCGTCGTCGAGGAGGTACGCGTTCGCCCCGACGGGCTCCGGCCACGCGACATCGAGGAGAGTCACGGCGTCGGTGATCGAACGCGCCATACCGGCCGTACCGCGGCGACCCTTTTGAGGGTGGTGTATCACGAGGGGGTCGGCCTCGGGACGTGGGTTTTTACCCGGACACGACGAAGACGGGAGTGTGAGCGAGCCGATCCCGACGGGGTGTGACTCGATCGATACGTTGCTCGGCGGCGGCATCGAACGCGGTGTCGTGACACAACTGTACGGACCGCCGGCGTCGGGCAAGACGAACGTCGCGCTGTCGTCGTCGGTCCGGGTTGCCGCGGAGGGGGGAACGGCGCTGTATATCGACACGGAGGGCATCTCGCTCGATCGCTTCGAAGCGCTTTCGAGGACGGCCGCGACCGACAGCGACATCGAGGCGGTCACGAGCCGCGTCATCGTGTCCGACGCGGTCGACTTCGAGGAGCAACAGGAGGCTGTCAGGGACGCGGCGGATCTCGCCGAACGGGTCGACCTGATCGTCCTCGACAGCGCCACGGGGTTCTATCGACTCGAACGCGACGGCGACGACGACGGGGAGACGCTGCGGACCGTCGCGAGGCAGATAACGCATCTCCTCGGGTTGGCACGCCGACACGACCTCGGGGTCGTCATCACGAACCAGGTGTACGCCGACCCGGAGAGCGACTCGGGGCGGCCGCGCGCGCTCGGCGGGCACACCCTGACCCACTGGTCCGGGACCGTGGTCCGGCTCGAACGGTTCCGCGGGGGGAACCGACGGGCGACACTGGAGAAACACCGATCCCAGCCCGCCGGCGACACGGCGCGGTTCCGGATCACGGACGGCGGGATCGAGTCGGTCGACGAGTCGAGCGTCTGAGGCCCGGGAGCGATCAGTCCGACGCGGGTTCGCCGCCGACCGCGCTCGATCGCGGACGGTCGGCCCGCGACGGTGGCGGGTAGCGGTCGTCGTTCGAGGGGGCGGGACGACCGTCGGTCCGGGGGAGCACACACCGCTTCGGTTCCCGGTTCACGTGGCGATACTGGTCGGGGGCGTTCGCGAGCGGGTGTGCCGGATTGTCGCCGCTGTCGATCCGTGCCGCACGGAGTTCCTCGAAGCCGGCGACCCGGGCGCGGATCCCGCGCCAGTGTCTGGCCGTTCCGTTCGGGAGTTCGAACGGGTGCGGCGGCTGCGCGTCCGGGCCGCGGCCGGCGAGGATCGCCCGGTTGACGTTGGCCGCGAGATCGTCGTGATCGACGAGGACGCCGACCCGGACCGTCCCCGGCGTTCGCGCGGCGAGTACGTCCAACCCGAGGTGGAGCGCTCGGTACTCGGCGACGTTGTTGTCGGGGACGGCGTCGGGAAGCGAGAGGCGAGCGACGCGCTCGCCGTCTTTGGTCTCGATGACGACACCCAACCCGCCGTCGGCGTTCGGGCGATAGGAGCCGTCGGTCGCGACGTAGAACTCCCGACAGTGGGTCCGCGGGGGGTGTGCGATATGCGGAGTGGGCGATTCGTCGAACAGGTTCCGCAGCACCGGCCGGCTGTATGCGGCCATACTGTGGGTTCGTCACACGGTTATATAAATCCACGGCCGCCGGCGCGGGTGAAGCCATTCTCCGGTCAAAGCCGGGGCGATCGGCAGCGGTCGGTTCCCACACAGCGGCCACAACCGCAAAGCGGCCGAGAAACAACGCGTCTGTCGGCGGGCTTCGATACGGTACGGTCGTGCCGACGCACAAACACCTAAGGTATCGTCGGTCCTACGTTCGCGTAGTAAATGGTCGACTCGACCCAGCTTGCGGAAAGCAAGTCTATCCATCGAGAGACTGGGAAGACCTTCTACTACGCGACCCGTCTGCTGCCCGAGCGTGTCCGCCAGCCGACGTATGTCCTGTACGCGTTTTTCAGGGTTGCCGACGAGGTGGTCGACGACCCGGATGGGTTGAGCGCGGCCGAACAACACGAACGGCTCGTGGAGATCAGGGACGCCGCCCTCGGCCGTGAGCCGACCGACGATCCCGTCCTGTCGGCGTTCTCGGAGGTCAGAGAACGCCACGGGATCCCGGACGAGGAGGTCGAACAGTTCATCGACGCGATGCGGACCGACATCGAGAAGTCCCGCTACGGGACCTACGACGAGTTGGAAGCGTACATGCGCGGCTCCGCCGCAGCCGTCGGAGTGATGATGACGATCATCATGAAGACCGACGAGGACGACTCCGCGCTCCCGAAGGCCCGCCGGCTCGGCGAGGCGTTCCAGCTCACGAACTTCCTCCGGGATGTCGGCGAGGACATCGTCGACCGCGACCGCATCTACCTCCCGCAACGGACGCTTGAGGCGTGCGATGCGGATCCGGCGGACATCGAGCGACAGCGCTTTACCGACGAGCTCGGGGCCGCGATCGAGTACGAGATGAGACGGGCCGAACGGCTCTACCGGGAGGGCGTTTCCGGGATCAAATACCTCCCCGTCGACTGCCAGCTACCCGTACTCACCGCGGCCGTCCTCTATGCGGACCACCACCGACTGATCCGCGATCGCGGGTTCGATACGGTCACCGAGACACCGTCGATCGGCACCGTCAGGAAGCTCTCGCTCGTGGCGAAGACGCGGTGGTACTGGATCTGGAACAAGGACCCGGAGGCCGTCTTCGCGAAGGTCAGCGAGATATCGATGGTCGAGGACGACCCGACGCCGAAGACCCGACCCGGCGACCCGGTTCCGATGCGGTGAGGCCCGCTACCGTTCCGGGAAGTCGAACCTGTCCGTCCGCCACAACCCGTACCCGAAGGCGGCCGCAAGCGCTGCTGGAATCCAGTTGCCGAAGTAGGCGTTGACGGCGCCCCACAGGAGCACGAAGCTGACGAGATCGTCGAGCATGAACCCACAGCTTTCGAGCCGCGCGAGCAGCGCGTCGCGGTCGAAGGCACGGTCCAGAACGAACACCGTGACGGCCGCCGACAGGACCCAGCCGGCGTAGTTCGTCCACGGAACGCCGTAGTAGCGCCCGCCGGCCTCGTACGTCCAGAAGCCGAGCGAGACGGCCGCGGGATCGAGCGCGAGGTCCAACCCGACGACGGCGACGATAACGACCAGGAGGCGGACAGCAGTGCGTCCGGCGCGGTCGCCGAGAAGCAACAGACACAGCAGGTACGCGTTCACCACCAACGGTAGGAAAAAAAGCGGCAACGCAGCCGGGACGTGGCCGCCGATCATCGGGCCGAGATCGACGCCGTACCGGAAGGGACCGTACGGGTAGCCGGTAAAAACGCCGACGAACTCGATCGCATAGGTGTACCCACAGAGGACGAGGAGGGCGGCGAGGGTCTTCCGCGTGACGAGCGGGGCGACGCCCGCGACGAGCGGGAGCCGCATCACCGCGACGCCGAAGAGCAGAAAGTACGGGTTGAAGTTCAACGGTCCCGGGAGCAGCGCCTCCGCGGACGCCAGAAGCGTTATCGCCCCGACCGCCGGGAAGACGACGGCGATCGTAAACCGGTTCTCCTCGACGAGGTCGTCGAAGCGTTTCTCGACCCGGGCACGGGCCGGGAGCTCGACGCTAGCCATGCAGCATCACCCACAGCGCGCCGAGGGTCAACGCCGTGCCGACGACGGTGTTGAGCGCCGGGAACCACCAGTAGGCCCGGTCGACGGGGACGCGCGAGGCGGCGACGAAGGCGACGAAGACCGGATAGATCCCGAGCACCGCCGCGAAGAACGGGTGGACGAGCCCGAACACCGCGGCGGCGGCGAGCCAACAGAGCCCACAGTAAACGTAGGTCCGCGTCTCGCCGAGCGCCGTCGCCGTCGTCTCGATGCCCGCCTGACGGTCGGGTTCGATGTCGGGCACCGCCGAGAACGTGTGCATCCCCATCGTCCACAGCCAGGCGCCGACGACCGCGGGCGTCGGGGGGGCCGCTCCGGCGATCGCGGTGTAGGCGACGATCCCCGGAAGGACGTAGAGCCCGTTCGAGACCGAATCGAGGAACGGCGTCGTCTTGAACCGGAACGGGGGCGCGCTGTACTCGACGGCGAGAAACAGGAACGCGGCCAGCGCGACCACGCCGGCGGCCGGGACGAACGGGACGAACGCCAGGCCGAGGACGCCGGCGAGGCCGACGAGCCCGGGGACGAGCCGGCCGCCGTGATACCGGACTTCCCGGCCCTCCTTTTTCGGGTTCTCGACGTCGATGTCGGCGTCGAAGATGTCGTTGACGCCGTAGAGGAACACGTTCGCCGGGACGAGAAAGTACACGAAGAGCGCGACGGCGATCGGGGCGAAAAGCTCCGCGGGCGTCCGGGCGGCGTAGGCGACGCCGACGACGACGGGGCCGGCGAGATACAGCCAAAACCGGGGGCGCGAAACCCGGAGCAGATAGCCCGCGGTCGTTCGCTCACTCGGGAGGAGTCGGTCCAGGACGGGTTGGGTCATGCGGTGTCGTCGATAAGCGCGTTCGCGGTGTGTTCACCGCTTATCAGGCACATCGGGACGCCGATCCCGGGGGTGGTGTAGGAGCCGGTGTAGTACAGTCCCGGACAGGCGTCCGACCGGTGCGAGGGGCGGAAAAGCGCCGTCTGTCGGAGCGTGTGGGCGAGCCCGAGGGCGGTGCCCTGCATGCTGTTGTACCGGTCCGTGAACTCCGAGACCGAGAACTGCTCCTCGAAGACGATCCGGTCGTGCAACTCGACGCCGGTGTTGTCGGCGATGTCGTCGAGGACGAGATCGCGGTACCACGAGCGGACCTCCTCGGTGTCGTCGAGCCCGGGGGCGATGGGGACGAGCGCAAAGAGGTTCGAGTGGCCGTCGGGAGCCACGCTGTCGTCGGTCTTCGAGGGGACACAGAGGTAGTACGCCGGGTCGTCGGGCCACGCCGGCTCATCGAAGATGCGCTCGAAGTGTTCGTCCCAGTCCGTCGGGAAGACGAGCGTGTGGTGTTCGAGCGGCTCGACGTCGCCCTCGACGCCGAGATACAGAAGGAACGCCGACGGGGAGTAGGTCCGGGAATCCCAGTATTCCTGGTCGTACTGCCGTTCGTGCTCGGGGAGTAGTTCCTGTTCCGTGTGTGCGTAATCCGCGTTGCTGACGACGTAGTCGGCGTCGAACGCGCCCGCGGCCGACTCGACCGTAAAGCCGTCGCGTCGGTTGATGATCTCGGAGACCTCGGCGTCCGTGACGTACTCGACGCCCAGTTCCTCGCCCAGCTCGACGCAGGCGTCGACGACGGATCGGGTGCCGTTCTCCGGGTAGAACACCCCCATGTTGAAATCGACGTGGCTCATCATGTTGTAGATCGCCGGCGTGTTGCTCGGCGACCCTCCGAGAAAGACGAGCGTGTACTGCATTATCTGCTGGAGCTTCGGGTGCTCGAAGTAGTCCGCGACGTAGTCGTCCATCGTGCCGAGCAGCTGGAGGCCGATCGGGGCCGCCCGCATCACGTCGAGGTCGATCCAGTCTCTGAGCCGCGGGCGGTCCTCGTAGATGAACTTCTCCATCGCCACCCCGTAGTGTTCCTCGGAGGTCGCGAGATACTCCTCGAGCGCGTCGCCAGCGCCGGGCTCGTAGGACTCGAACAGCTCGTACATCCCCTCACGATCGGAAGTGACGTCGGCGGTGTCGCCGTCTTTCCAGAAGATCCGGTAGTGGGGATCGAGCCGTTCGAGCTCGTAGAAGTCGCTCGGCTCGTACCCGAAGTGGCCGAAGAACCGCTCGAACACGTCGGGCATCAGATACCAGGACGGCCCCATATCGAAGCGGAAGCCCTCGGCTTCGAGGACGGAGGCGCGGCCGCCCAGCCCCTCGTTCTTTTCCAAGAGCGTGACATCGAAGCCGGCGTCGGCGAGATAACACGCCGAGGAGAGCCCGCCGAAACCGGAACCGACGATCACGACGGAACGGGTCGAAGACATACGACACGCTACGGTCGGGAGCCACATTAAAACGGGTGTGGTGGAAGATATCACGGGGAAACGACCTTGCCGTCGCCGGACGAACCGTCCGCATGGACACGGTAGTCGTCACCGGCGGGTCGCGCGGGATCGGGCGGGCGGTCGCCTCGGCGTTCGTCGATCGGGGCGCACACGCGGTCATCTGTGCCAGGGACGGAACGGGGGTCGAGGCGGCGGCCGACCGCATCGACCCCTCTGGGGAGTCGATCACGGCGGTCCGTGCGGACGTCCGCGACGAGTTCGACGTCGAGCGGCTGATGGAGACCGCCGCACGGGCGGGGAGTGCCGAGGGGATCGACTGCGTCGTCGCGAACGCCGGCGTCTACCGGGGCACGCCCGGTGAAACCCGGATCGGGGAGGAACGCTACGGCGCCTTCGACGACACGCTCCGGACGAACGTTCGGGGGGTCTTCGCCACGGTTCGGGAGGCGATACCGCATTTCAACGACGGCGCCCGGATACTCGTGCCGTCGGGGCGGATCGCCCGCGACGCGATGGACGGGTACGGGGCGTACGCGGTCTCGAAGGCGGCGGCGGAAGCGCTCGTCAGACAGTTCGCCGTCGAGACGGCGTGGACCGCCTGCGTGCTCGACCCCGGGCAGGTCGGGACCGAACTCACCGGCAACGCGAAGGGGCGGGAGCCGGCCGAGGTGGCGCCGATGTTCGTCTGGGCCGCGACGGCGGCCGAGGCGGGGACGCTCGACGGGAACGTCGTCGGGTTGGGGGAGTGGAAGCGCGCGACGCGGTGACCGTCAGGGCCAGGGCCGCGTCCGTTCGGCTGCTCAGGGGGTCTATCGACGCGGCCGGGGAATACGGCGCCGTGCCGTCGTGAACGATCCCACACGTTTATTCGTGCCTCGACTCTGTCGGACCGTATGGAGTGTTCGGTCTCGGGGGGAGCGTCGGAGTATCTCGACGCGCTCTACGAGGAGTACGAGGGGTTCGATGTCCAACAGACGACCGTCGGCGTCGACCACGGGGAGTTCGACGTCGTCCGGGGGCGTCCCGACGGGATGGCGGTACGGGGCCGGATCCGTGGCGAAGGCGGGGTCGTGGCGCTCCCGGACGGGGACGGGTGGGTCCTTCCCGGCGGGGTGACCGACGCCCGCCCGGATCGCGGGACGGTCGCGCGGCTTCTCGAAGGGTGGACCGGCGTCCGGTGTTCCGTCGAGGGGCTCGATCGGGTCTCGATCGTCTGTCTACAGTGTGACGACGCCCCGGGGGAGCTGTGGACGGTGTCGGGCGTGTTCTCCGCGACCGCCGAGGGCGGATCGCCGCGACACGGCGCCGTCTGGCAGGACCGCTCGGAGACGATCGCCGTCCCGTCACTGTAGCCGCCGCGGACGACACGCACAAGGGGGAGCCACCCGCGATGTGGACATGGGCACGCCGCTGGACTCGCGTGAGGAGCAGGCGATCGAACTGTTGGATCGGCTCTACGAACGGTACCCGGACCCGGAGATCTCCCTCGATTTCTCGACCCGCTTCGAGCTGCTCGTCGCGGTCGTCCTCTCCGCGCAGTGTACCGACGAGCGCGTCAACGGCGTGACCGCCGAACTGTTCGACGCGTATGAGGGTCCGGAGGCGTACGCCGACGCCGACGAGTCCGAGCTCGCGTCGGCGATCGACTCGATAACCTACTACAACAGCAAAGCGGGCTATATAAAATCGGCGAGTCGGGACATCGTCGAGAAACACGACGGGGCGGTCCCGGACACGATGTCGGCGCTGACCGACTTGGACGGCGTCGGCCGGAAGACGGCGAACGTCGTGTTGCAACACGGCCACGAGGTCGTCGAAGGGATCGTCGTCGATACGCACGTCCAGCGGATAAGCCGCCGGCTCGGGCTGACGACCGAACGCTCGCCGGCGAAGATCGAACCGGACCTCATGGGGATCGTCCCGGAAGACGACTGGAAGGAGTTCACACACCTGTTGATAAGCCACGGCCGCGACACCTGCACGGCACGGAACCCGGAGTGTTCGGCGTGTGTGTTGGAGGACATCTGTCCGTCGTCGAAGCTCGACAGCGACATCGACCTGGCTGACGGCGACGCGTGGTCCTGAGGCCGGATCGGGGCCCGCAACCCTTTTTTCCGTTCCCGTCGAGCACCGTACAATGAGCGAACTCGGCGATCTACTCGACGATATTGTCTCCGACGTCGACGGGACGCTCCTGTTTTCGCCGAGCGGCGCGCTGTACGAACGCTTCGCCGCGGAGGGTGACCCGGTCGTGGTCGCCACGGACAACGCGGTCGGCGCCGAGCGTTACGTCGAGCTTCCGTTGGCGTTCGGCGACGTCCGCGAGCAGGTCCGCTTCGGCGTTGAGGGGGCGATACAGAACGGCTACGCCGAGGAAGGACAGCAGCTCGCCTGCGCGTTAGCGCTTTTTGCCGACGACATCGACACCATAACCCGGGTCCGTGCGGGCGATTTCTCACAGTCGGGCGTGTACGATCTCTTCGTCAACAGCCGCGCTGACCCGGACGTCATACGGAACGTCCTGGAGGTCGCGATCGAGCTGGGCAAGAAGGGACAGAAGGGCAAACGCGTCGGCGCGCTGTTCGTGGTCGGGGACGCCGGGAAGGTGATGAACAAGTCCCGGCCGCTCAGCTACAACCCCTTCGAGAAGAGCCACGTCCACGTCGGCGACCCGATCGTCGACGTCATGCTCAAGGAGTTTTCCCGGCTCGACGGCGCGTTCGTCATCAGCGACTCGGGGAAGATCGTCTCGTCGTACAGATACCTCGAACCCGCCGCCGAAGGCGTCGACATCCCGAAGGGACTCGGGGCCAGACACATGGCCGCGGGGGCGATCACGATGGACACGAACGCGGTCGCGGTCGTGCTCTCCGAATCCGACGGGCTCGTTCGAGCCTTCTCCGGCGGGGAGATAATCCTGGAGCTCGACCCGGAGGAGTACTGATGTATCCGCTCGTCGTTCGCGGGTGGCTCGAGACGCTGTCGACGCCCGAACGGAACCTCGTTATCGCCATCGGGGTGTTGTTTTTGGGGATCGCGTTCGGCGCCGTTGCGGCCCTGTTGGTCCGGCGGCTGTTGGTGGCGCTCGGGGTCGACGACGCCGTCGAGGGGACGCCGTTCGAGCGGACCGCGAGACAGCTCGGCGGCTCGACGGTGTCGTTTCTCGCCCAGCTCGTCGGCGGGTTCGTCTTCTTTCTGGCGGCGCTTTATACCGTGCGGACGATCGGGCTCGTTCCGGGCGAGGCGCTGATCGAGGAGGTCGTCTCGTTTCTGCCGCGGCTCTTTATCGCCGTTTTCGTCGTGTTGGTCGGGTTGGTCGTCGGGGACAAAGCGGAGATCGTCGTCGGCGAGCGGCTCCGGAGCGTGAAGCTCCCGGAGGTGACGGTCGTTGCGACGCTTCTGAAGCTGTCGATCCTCTACGTCGCGGGGCTCATCGCGCTGTCTCAACTCGGCGTGGCGACGGCCGCACTCCTGGTGTTGCTCGCGGCCTACGCCTTCGGCGTGTTCTTTCTCGGGGGGCTCGCGTTCAAGGACCTCCTCGCCTCCGCCGCCGCCGGCGTCTACCTCCTCATGACCGAACCCTACGCGATCGGCGACGAGGTCGAGATCGGCGACAGCCGCGGGATCGTCCAGGAGATCGACGTCTTCGTCACGCACGTCGAATCCGAGGGCGAGGAGTACATCGTCCCGAACCGGAAGGTCGTCCGCGAGGGCGCGATGCGGATCCGTGGATGACAACGCCGCGTCTCAGTCGCCGCCGACCCGTTCGGCCGGGACGCCGGCCCACGTCTCGCCGGCCGGAACGTCCTCGGTAACGAGGGAGTTCGCCGCGATCCGGGCGTCGGGGCCGATCTCGACGCCCGGCAACACGACCGCCCCGGCGCCGATCATCGCGCGCTCGCCGATCCGAACCTCGCCGGTCCGGTACTCGTTTTGAAGGAACTCGTGGCATAGGATCGTCGCGTCGTAACCGACGATCGCGTCCTCGCCGACGGTGATGCGCTCCGGCCAGAACACGTCGGGCGTCGATTCGAGCCCCCAGGAGACCCCCGGCCCGACGGTGACGCCGATCGACCGGAGCAGCCGGTTCTTCAGCCGGAGGCTCGGGGCGTGTCGCGCGAGGACGATACAGACGTAGTTCAACACGACCCGAAGCGGGTGTTTCGCCGCGGGCCACGACCACAGGGAGTTTCGGCCGCCGGGCGTGGGATGTCGGTCGAGTCTGTCGTGGCGCGAGCCGCCGTCGTTCGGACCGCCGTTTCCGTCGGTCATCGGGTCGGGCCCTCCCCCGTCGGTTCCTGCGGGGTGTCCGGCACGTCCGGGCGGTCGCCGAACGCGACCGGCTCGGTCTCCCGCACCCTGACGCCACGGGCCGCGAGGTGTTTCGTCCGCTTCCTGGCGAAGTCCTCCTCCTCGGTTCCCCGGGTCGCCAGGACGTACATCCGCGCCTTCCCGACGGGGCGCATCGTCCGGCCGGCGCGCTGTGCGCCCTGACGCCGGGAGCCCCCGAGCCCGGAGGCGGCGATCGCGACCTCGGCGTCGGGGAGGTCGATCCCCTCGTCGCCGACGCGGGAGACGACGATCGTGTCCACCGCGCCGCTTTTGAACCGGTCGAACAGCCGGCTCCGGCGCGAGTGGGGGGTTTCGCCGCTTATGAACGGGACGTTCAGCGCCTCGGCGATGGCGTCGCCCTGATCGATGTACTCGACGAAGACGATCGCCTTCGCGCCGCGGTTCGCCCGGAGGATCGCGGAGATCTCCCGGAGCTTTGCGGGGTTCGTCGCCGCCGCCTGCCGCCGCCCGTGGCCGTCGCTGGCGGCGTACTCCTCGCGGTGGCGCTCGGATGCCCAGGGGAGAAACCGGATCTCGACCTCCGGCTCCGCGACGTAGCCGGCGTCGAAGAGGGCCTCCCAGTCGGTGCCGACCGGCGGGCCGACGAGAGTGTAGATCTCCCGTTGGTCGTCGGTCTCCCGGACGGGAGTGGCGGTCAGCCCGAGGCGGTGTTTCGCCTGGAGGCTCGCGCTCCGGCGGTGGATCGGCGAGGGGATGTGGTGGACCTCGTCGAAGACGATAAGCCCCCACTTCCGGGAGTCGAACAGGGCCCGGTGGCGGTCCATGCCGGCGATCCGGTAGGTGGCGATCGTCACCGGGCGGACGTCCTTTGTGCCGCCGTGGTACTCGCCGACCTGTTCGGGCGACAGCGTCGTGTGTTCGAGGATCGCCTCGTGCCACTGGCCGGCGAGCTCGCGGGAGGGGACCAACACGAGCGTCTCGCCCTCGATGTCGGCCATCACGCCGAGGGCGGCGATCGTCTTCCCCGAGCCGGGCGGGCCGACGAAGACGCCGGACCCGGCGTCGGAAAACCGGGCGATCCAGTCGGCCTGGTACGGACGCAACTCGGGGCGGAGGTCGAACGGAAGGGCGTCGCCGGGTTCGAGATCGCGGTCGTCCTGGATCGGGTAGCCCGCTTCGTACAGCGTCCGTTTGAGTTCGGCGGTCCGGTCGTCGGCGACCCACGCCGTCTCGTCGTCGATCTTCGCACGCAGGACGCCGTCGTCGAGGCGGGGTTCGGCGACGTTGCCGAGGAGGTCCGCGCTCTTTGCTTCGAGGACGACGTAGCCGTCGTCGTGAGTGGCGAGACGGAACTTGTGGGCCCGTTCCCATTGGCCCTCGATCCACCCCTCAAGGGCCTCATACCGGCCGCCGAGGGCCGACCGGACCGTCGCGATCAGCTCCGGAAGGGTGTCGTAGGGGGCGTTCCAGACGTCCTCCTCGCGGACCGCGTAGACGTACCCGCCCTCCCGGTTCGTGTCCTCCAAGTGGGCGAACTGCGTCAGAAGCGCCCGCGTGTACTGGGAGGGTTCGTCGACGACGATATCGCGGCGCTCCTGGAAGACGGTGATCCGTTCGTCCGGGTCGGCCGCCCGCTCGGGAAACCAGACCGCCCGTCCCTCGCCCGCGTCGAGACGGCCGACGCGATCGGCGGCCGCAAGCCGTTCGAGGGCCGCGGCGGCCGTCCCCTCCGGGCAGTCCGCCGCCGCCGCGACCTCCGCGGATGTCACGACCGGCCGGCCGACGGTTTCGAGCGCGTCGTAGAAGCCGTCTATGCCGACCGCCTCCCCCGTGTCGGCCGGGGCGTCGCCCCCGGCGGGCGGTTCCGCGGCGTCGGATGTGTCGTCAGTCACTGTACGGTTTTCGGGACGCAGCACAAAAAGGGGCCCGAATCCAACCCCCCGGACCGGGGGAGGCCGGCAGGTTTTTTCGCCCGCGGTCTGAGTCGTAGGTATGAGCGATTTCGACCTCGATCTGCAGACGGCCGAGGGGGAACTCGACGGGCCGGAGGAGTCCGGGCGCGTTGTCCTCGGCGTCCTCGACGGGACGACCGACCCCGAGGAGTGGATCGCACACGTAAAACGGGACGACGTGTTGGTGTTGAACGTCGAGGGCGATCTCAACGACCTCGCGGCCGGGTTCGCCCGCGAGATCCGCGATTACGGCGGCGAGTTGATGCATTTCCGGGATTTCCTCGTCGTCTCGCCGCCGGGGCGTGAGATAGACACCGACCGCCTCTGACGCCCGGGGCGGACACCGACCGCCTGCGACCGACGAGCGTGCGGCTATCCGGCCGATGGCGGCTCCCTCGGGTATGTCCGGCTACTCGTCGCCGGCACGCGCCGCGAGCGACTCGAACGCCTCGGTCGCGGTTTCGATCGCCTTCGGCTTCTTGGCCGGATAGGCTTCGACCTTCCCGCGGAGCATGAGCCCGTCGCCGAGGGCGGCAGCCCCGTTGTAGGCGGCCTGCTTGTCCAAGCCGATATAAAAAGCGCAGTTGTCGTCGATGCGCGTTTCGAGCTCCTCGAGCAGCCGGTCGAACTCGTCGAGACCGGTCAGCGTTTCGAGGACGTGTCTGATCTCGTCGGCCCGTTCGAGCCGGACCGAGAGGACGACGATCCGGTCGCCGTTGTGGCCCTCCGTGACCTCGCGTTCGAGTTCCGTCCCCTCCGGCAGAAACGTTTCGAGTGCCGCCTCGACCCGTTTTTCGTCCTCCGTCGCGTAGCAGAACGTCCGGAGATCGACGTAGTGGAACGGGACGGCACTCATCGTCTCACTCGTCGGCTTCGTCGGCGGCTTCGAGCGACTCCTCGGCGATCCCGGCCTCCTGACCCTCCTCGAAGTCGACGATGTACGTGTTGTCGCCGAACATCGTCTCCGAAACCTGCGTGACCTCGCCGGTCTCGCCGTCGTACTCGCTGTGCTTGTCGGAGAACACCACGCGGTCTCCCTTCTCGAATGCCATGTGCGTGCTTTTCACCGGCACGGAAAAAGCCCGTCGTTTCCACCGCCGAGAGCCCGGGTCCCGCCCGCCGCCCGTCGAACCATTTTTTATCAGTGGGCGCGTGTGTCTACCAATGTCAGTTATACTCACACGCATGGATCGCCCGCCGGCCACTCCCGACGGCCGACGAGGGGGGCGATGACCGCGGTCGACGGGCTGTGGTTTCTCGCCGACGAGGCGACACAGCGGGCCGAACAGGCACACCACCGCGTGACGGACGCCTACGACGACGCCTGTCTCGAACGGACCTACCGAAAGCGCGTCTCGCGTGACCGGTTCCGGACACTCGCCCGGCGGATCCGTCACAGCGGAACGCCGTACGGCGCGCACACGCTCGTTCGTCGCGAAAACGGGGAACTCCTCTTGGTCCGCCACGAGGGCGTCGGGCTGTGGGTGCTGCCCGGCGGCGGCGTCGACGGGTCGGAGACGCTCCGCGAGACGGCTCGACGGGAGCTCGGCGAGGAGGCCGGCATCGAGGCGTCCTACGAGGGGCTGGCGATGCTGAACCGAGTCGAGATAAGCTGCCGCGGCTGCGACACCTGGGGCGTGTTGCCGATCTTCCAGGCGAGGGCGGAGACGACAACCACGGCGATCGCCGACCCGGACGGCGAGATCGGGGGCGCGCGGTGGTTCGACCCTGGGAAGCTACCCGAGGACACCCGCGACCGGGAGGCCCTCATCGACGCGGCGCGCGCCGTGGCCTGAACCGACTACCACTCGACGCCGCTGCGTCCGTCGGCGTCGCGGCGGCGCAACGCGGCCCGGGCGTTCGACGCGTCGTAGCCGAAAAGTACCGACTCGGCGTACTCCTCGGCGACCTCCGCGGCGTGTATGAGATCGTCGATATCGACGTCGACCGCGTAGAGTTCGACGCTGAACGGGGTGTCAAGCCGGCTCTCGAACCCCTTGGCGATCGTCTCCAGCCAGTATGTCGTCCCGTAGTGGGTGTCGTACAGCGGCACGACGAACTCGTCGACGTACGGTTCGATCGCCGCGAGATCGATCCCGGCACGCTCGTGGAGGTGGCCGGAGTAGGGATCGGGGTACAGCGTCATGTAGGTCCGTCCGGGGATCCGGTCGGCGGCGGCTTCGACGAACTCGGTTATCACCTCGGCGCGCCACGCATAACGGTCCTCGACGGTCGTCGCCGTCGGCTCGGGGCCGTCGCCGCCTTCGTAACGTCCGCGGACCCACGACTCGAAGCGCCGGTTACAGCGGTCACAGTAGCAGTACTCCGGGCGCGGAAAGCCGATATCGTCGAGCCGGACGTCGGAACTCACCGCCGCACAGTCCGCCACGATCTCGAGGAGCCCCTCGCGGTACCCGTCGTGGGTCGGGCAGATGTACGCCCAATCGAAGTACGTCCGCTCGCGGGTCGCGGGCTGTCCGTCGGGGGTCACTGGGACGAGCTCCGGGCGTTCCTCGGCGGCGGCGTTGTCGCCGAAACAGGAGACCATGCTCACGGCGTCGGCGATCGGTTCCGCGGAACGCCCGGAAACGTCCTTTACTTCGTAGAACCCGCGGTCGAACTCCGGCCAGCGCGCCTCCTCCTCGTTTCTCGTGACGACGCCGTACATACTTTCGGTCGGCGCTCGCGAAACCTAAGTCGTTCGGAACACCGAACCGACGGGGCGGAACACGACCCCGTGAGCCGTCACGCGACGCTGATGTGAGCCGCGATGGATTCGCGGACGATCGTCTCACAGTACGTACACCGGACCCCCTCATCGAGCACGTCGAAGCGGGACTCGATCGGTTCGTTCTCCGTCGAGATACAGTTCGCGTTCGGACAGGACAACACGCCGTCGACGCTCTTCGGGCGCGTCACCCGGTGTTTCTCGACGACCTCGAAGTCACGGACGATGTTTATGCTCGCGGCCGGGGCGATGAGCGACAGCACGTCGACTTCGTTTTGGTTCAGCTCGCGACCCTCGACCTTCACGATGTCTTTCCGACCCAGCCGGTCGGACGGGACGTTCATCCCGACGCTGACCTCCTCGCCGGAGTCGCCGTCGATCCCGAGGATCGCGAGCACGTTTATGGCCTGCCCGCCGGAGATGTGGTCGATAACTGTGCCGTCCTCGATCTTGGAAACGCGGAGTTCGGTTTCGGTCATAGCATTTCGTCGAGCAGCGCCATTCGGACCGGGACGCCGTTGTGGGCCTGTTCGAAGTACGTCGCGTGGGAGCTCTCATCGATCTCGGGGGCGATCTCGTCGACGCGGGGAAGCGGGTGCATCACGGTGAGATCGTCCGCGGCGGCTTCGAGGAGTTCGGCGTCGATGCGGTACTCGCCCGCGACCTGTCGGTACTCGTTCTCGTCGGGAAACCGTTCGCGCTGGATCCGTGTCACGTACAGTACGTCCAACGTCCCGAGGACGTCCTCGATCGCCGTGTGTTCGCCGACCTGTGCGCCGGCCTCGTGGAGGTCATAGCGGACGCTCCGGGGGAGCCGGAGGCTCTCGGGGCTGATGAAGTGTTGGCTCGCGTCGAAGTTCGTCAGCGCGTACGCCAGCGAGTGAACCGTGCGGCCGTATTTCAGGTCCCCCATGATTCCGATCGTCAGATCGTCCAACCCGGCGTTCTCCCGGATCGTGTACATATCGAGGAGCGTCTGTGTGGGGTGTTGGCCGGCCCCGTCGCCGGCGTTGACCACCGGGACATCCACGAACTCGCTTGCGAGCTTCGCCGAGCCCTCCGAGGGGTGTCTGAGGACGAGGGCGTCGGCGTACCCCTCTATCACCCGGACGGTGTCGGCGAGGCTCTCGCCTTTTTTCACCGAGGAGGAGTCGACGCTTCCCATGTCGATCGTGTCCCCACCGAGCCGTTTCATCGCCGCGTCGAACGACATCTTCGTTCGGGTGCTCGGTTCGAAAAAGAGCAACCCCAACAGCGTGTCGGCGTGCGCTTCGGCGACCGCCGCCGGGTCGTCGGCGATCGCGGCCGCGCGGTCCAACACAGCCTCGATGTCGCCACGCGACAGCTGTTTCGCACTGATCAGGTGGTCGTGGCGCATTACTGAACGGGGGGTTCGGACGGTCTTCAATCCCCCGACCGCGTTCCGCCGTGAGCCCGGGTCACGCACTGTCACGGTGGCCGGTCGGGCCGGGTGCGAAAACAGCCAGAACGTTTAATTCGTGGTACGGCATAACTCACATAGGATGACTGATCGCCTCCGGACGGGAATATCCGCCCTCGACAGGGAGCTCGAAGGAGGGATCCCGGCCGGCAGTATCGTCGCACTCACGGCCGCCCCCGCGAGCCAGGCCGAGCTGTTTTTATACGAGCTCACGGCCGCCCGGGGGACGCTGTACCTGACGCTCGATCGCACGAGCGACGCCGTCTCGAACAGCATCGATGCCGCATCGACGCCGACCGGCGATCCGACCGTCCGTGACGTGACCGGGGACGCGCCGCTCGACAACGCCTCGAAGCTCGTCGCCGCGCTGCCGGAGACCTCGAATCTCGTCGTCGATCCGGTGGACGTGTTGGAGCGTCACGACCCCCCGAGATACCGGAACTTCCTGAACGAGCTCCAAAACCACATCTACAACACCGACAGCCTCGCCGTGCTTCACTGTCTCGACGGGCACGACGTGCCGAAGCTGCGCGACACGACGGAGCACATGGCGGATGTCGTCTTCCAGCTCGAAACCGAGCTCAACGGCGACCGCATCGAGAACCGGCTTGCCGTTCCCAAGTTCCGCGGCGGGCGGGCGCTCTCCGACGTCATCAAGCTCGAACTCTCCTCGACGATCGACATCGACACCAGCCGGGATATCGCCTGAGTGACGGCCGGCGGTTTATATACTGAGACGGGGGCAACGGCTGTGTGACCTGAGAGCGACCGACGGCCCGCCGAGGCGGGTGCACAGCGCGAGGGCCGTCGGACGGGAGCGCTGTCTGTTCGCAACCATTGAAGTGGCGTGGCCGCGAGGGTCGGCCATGGCGTTGTTTGGAACCGCCGGTGTTCGCGGGGACGTACGGACGAGCCTAACGCCGTCGCTCGCGACGGCTGTCGGGCGGGCAGCCGCCGCCGACGGCGCGGAGTTCGTCGTCGGCCGCGACGGCCGAACGACGGGTGATGGCCTCGTCGCTGCCGTCGAAGCGGGGCTCGAAAGCGGCGGCGCGGACGTACGACACGTCGGCCGGGTTCCGACGCCGGCGCTCGCGTACGCGAGCCGAGAACGCCGGGGAATCATGGTTACCGCGAGCCACAACCCGCCGTCCGACAACGGTCTGAAGCTCTTCGTGGACGGTACCGAGTACGACCGCGAGGCGGAGCAGCAGGTCGCCTCGCGGGTCGAATCGGAGCCCGAACCGGTGCCGTGGGACCGGTGGGGGACCCCTTCGACGCTCGACGTGCTCGAAGCGTATCGCGACGATGTCGTCGACTACGCCCGGAGGGTCGCCGGGGGCTGTGAGGGCGTCCACATCGCCGTCGACTGCGGCAACGGAACGGCGGGGCTCGCGACCCCCGACGTGCTCCGTGAGCTCGGCGCCGGGGTCGTCACGCTCAACGGGAACGTCGACGGCCACTTTCCCGGACGGGCGTCGAAGCCGACCGCGGCGACGCTCGCCGACCTCCGTGCGTTCGTCGCCGACGGCGCGTTCGATCTCGGGATCGGCCACGACGGCGACGGCGATCGGATCGTCGTCCTCGACGGCGACGGCGAGATCGTCCACGAGGACACGGTACTCGCCGTTGTCGCCGAACACTACGTCCGTGACGCGGACGCGTCGGACCCCGTCGTCGTGACGACGCCGAACGCCTCGGGCCGGATCGACGAGCGGGTCGAAGCGGCCGGCGGCCGGACCGAACGGGTGCGACTCGGAGCGCTCCACGAGGGTATCGCCGCCGCGGCACGGCGGGGCGAAACCCCCGTCTTCGCCGCCGAACCGTGGAAGCACACCCATCCGGCGTTCGGGCCGTGGATCGACGCGACCGTCAGCGCGGCCGTCCTCGCGGGGCTTGTTGCCGCGAACGGGCTCGACGAGCTCCGGGGCCCGGTTCGTGAACGGCCGTATCGGAAGGTGAGCGTCGAGTGCCCGGACGGACGGAAAGCCGCCGCGATGAGGAGAGTCGAGTCCCGGCTCCCGGAGGCGTTCCCGGAGGCGGAGACGAGCACGGAACACGGAATCCGGCTGACGTTTCCCGACGCGTCGTGGGTGCTCATCAGGCCCAGCGGCACGGAGCCGTATCTCCGCCTTTACGCCGAAAGCGAGGACGTAGACCGGATCGTCGACGACGTGTCGGAGCTGCTCGAACGCGCGATCGACGCGTCGGCGTGAGGCGTATCAACTTATCTGCGCGCGGGGCGACCGTCCGCCATGGACGGGTCCGATCTCCTCGAAGTCGCTCGGGGCGCCGTCGAGCGCTCCTACGCACCGTACTCTGGGTATCGCGTCGGGGCGGCGATCGAAACCGAGGACGGGACGGTCGTTACCGGCTGCAACGTCGAGAACGCGAACTACTCGAACAGCGTCCACGCCGAGGAGCTCGCGCTCTCGAAGGCGGTCGAGGCCGGCCACCGGGCGTTCGAGGCGGTGGCGGTGAGCTCCGGTCCACGCGACGGTGTGACGCCGTGTGGGATGTGCCGACAGTCGCTCTCGGAGTTCTGCGACGGGGACCTGCGTGTCGTCTGTGAGGGCGATGGCGCCCCGGTGTCGTACACGCTGGACGAGTTGTTGCCGGAGACGATATCGGGGGAGCACCTCGAATGACGGGGGACAGCGAGGACCCGAACGACGACGAGCAGTATCACATCGGGCTTCGCGAGGGCGCGATCGAGGGACCGGTGTTGCTCCCCGGGGACCCGGAACGCGTCGGGATCATTGCCGATCTTTGGGACGGCGTCGAGGAGCTCGCACACCACCGCGAGTACAGGACGGTCAGCGGCGAGTACGCGGGCGAGCCGGTCGCCGTCACGTCGACCGGGATCGGCTCGCCGTCGGCGGCGATCGCCGTCGAGGAGCTCGCCCGCGTCGGCGTCGAGACGTTCATCCGGGTCGGCTCCTGCGGGGCGATCCAGGGGGATATCGGGATCGGCGACCTCGTTATCACGACCGGCGCGGTCCGTCAGGAGGGAACGAGCGACGAGTACGTCCGCGAGGAGTACCCGGCGACGGCCCACGACGAGGTCGTCACGGCGCTCGTGACGGCCGCCGAACGGCTCGGCCACGAGTACCACGTCGGAGTCACGTGCTCGACCGACTCCTTTTACGCCGGGCAGTCGCGGCCGGGCGTCGACGGGTTCAGGGCGGCCGGGGCGGCGGCTCGGACCGAGGCGCTCCGCGAAGCCGGCGTCCTCAACTACGAGATGGAAACGAGCGCGATCCTGACGCTCGCGGGACTGTACGGGCTCCGGGCCGGGGGCGTCTGTACCGTCTACGCAAACCGCGAGACCGGGTCGTTCCGGGTCGCGGGGCAGCGGCGGGCGGCCGAAACGGCGTCGTTAGCGGCGGCGCTGTTAGCTGAGATGGACCGCACGAAGGAGCGTTCGGGTGCCGACCGGTGGCATGCGGGGCTGTCGCTCGACGGATAGGCTGGCGCTACATGTCCGGGAACGCCTTCGCGGCGTCCCCGACACCGGTGACCGTACTGATCCAGCGGGCCGCGACGGTCTTTTTGAGCGCCTTCGCCGCCGGGCCGCCGAACGTGTCGATCGGGAGCCCCTTGACGTTGTGTGCGACGGCCTTGCTGCCGACGGAGACGAGCGTTCCCTTGTCCTCGTGGGTCCACTCCTTGAGGGGCTCGCCACGGAGTTCGCGGGCGATGTTCTCGCCGGCGACCTCCGCGGCCTGCCAGGCCGCCTGCGCCGTCGGCGGGGCGGGGTTGTCCTGACCGGGTTGGTCGATCAGCGCGGCGTCGCCGAGCGCGAAGACGCGCTCGTCGGAGGTCCGGAACGTCGAGGCCGACTCGATCCGGTTGTTCCGTTCGTCCTTGTCGACGTCGGCGGTTCCGGCCGCATCCTGGCCGGTGATCCCGCCAGTCCACAACAACACGTCGTAGTCGAGTTCCGCGTCGTCGCCGATATAGACGGTATCGTCGTCGACCTCGCCGATGAACTCGCCGGTGTGTATCTCGACGTCCTTCGCCTCGAGGAGCTTTCGGAGCTTCGCCTGCACGACGGGACCGTTGTTCGGGAAGACGTTGTCGAGCCCCTCGACGAGGTGGATCTCCAGGGGGGCGCGGTGTTTGTCGCGGAACTCCGCGATCTCACCGGCCGACTGGATCCCGGAGAGGCCAGCTCCACCGATAACGATCTGTGCGGGATCGTTCCGGGAGGCTTCCCGGGCCGCCTCGGTTACCGCGTCGTGGATCCCGAGGGCATCCTCGAGCGTTTTCAGCGTGAGAGAGTGCTCCTCAAGCCCCTCGATCCCGAAGAAGGCCGTCTTCGATCCGAACCCGACGAGGAGGTAATCGTAGGCGACGGTCGAGCCGTCGGCGAGCGTGACAATCCGGTCGTCGGTGTCGATGGCGTCAACGCGGCCCTGAACGAACCGCGTTGCGGGCGATTTTATCTCCGAGATATCGAACGTGATCCGGTCTCGAATGTCCGGGTTCCGGATACAGCGGTGCGATTCGTGGAGAACGAGGTGGTGATCGACATCGGAGACCCACGTGAGATCCGCCTCGCCGTCGAGTTCCGATTCGAGTCGTTTTACCGCGCCGGTACCGGCGTAGCCGGATCCGAGCACGACGACATCGTCTGTCATGACGTACGTTCCGCGGTCCACCGATACAAACCTGTTGAAACCGGGGCGAACCGGGCGTTGGCCCGATCCGCGGTCAGTGCAGCGGCTCCTCGTCGCCGGCCGGTGCCTCCATGTTGTCGATGGTTAGAATGAGGCTGTTGTTCGTGTCGTCTTTGCCTTCCAGTTGCCCCTCGATGAGCAGCTTCGAGAGCGGCGTGGGGCCGACGCTGATGTCGTCGCCCTCCTCGAACTCCGACATCGACCCCTGGAGCTTGATCTCGGCCCGACAGAGCTCGGGGTGGTGGACGCTCGTCAGGTCGATCTCCTGGACGTTCGCCTCGACGATCAGTTCCCCCTTGTGGTGGAACGGGACGTCCGCCGCCTGCTCCATCTCCTGAATCTTCAGGGCGTCGTAGGCCGTCGCGGTGGGCTTGTATCCGCCCTTCGGCCCGGGTACCCCTTCAACGAGCTGGAGGGCCTTGAGGCTCTGCATCTGGTTGCGTATCGTCCCGGGGTTTCTGTCGACCTCGTCGGCGATCTCCTCGCCTTTGACCGCGCTCTCGGATTCACGGAAGAGGTTGATAAGCTCCTGGAGGATCGTCTTCTGACTGGGGGTAAGTTCGATCGATGACATGAAATATGATTAGATAGTTCGAGACTTAAATGCGGCGGTGGGGTGTCCGGTCACCCGAGCGAAAACGGGGTATCTGACCGCCCGGTTCAGGGGGCTCGTCGAGGGTGTCACAGCGGCTGATAGAACGGGATCGGCGGGTGCGGGAGGTGAACCCCATAAAGCATCAGGCCGTGTTGGAGCGGGATATACCCCAAAACGAGGAAGGCGGCGCCGAGGACGCGGTGGAGTCGGACCCGGTTCGCCGTTCCGAGCGCGCCGAGCGCCGTCCCGTAGACGAAGAGCGTGGGGATCGTCCCGAGGCCGAGGACGCCGAGCGACAGCGCCGCCCTGACCGGGTCACCGAGGGCGAACGCGTACAGGTACGCCGGGTAGATGATCGGACACGGAAGGAGTCCGTGGATCGCCCCCAGCCCGACGATGCCGGGCGAGTTCGCGAGCCGATCGACTCGCCCGGTGAGGGCCCCCGAGAGACGGGTGAATATCGGGGTGACGACCGGGACCCCGTGGGGGACCCCCGACCGTCCACGGAGGTAGTACAGGCCGCTCGCGATGATGGCGACGCCGACGAGGACGCCGACGGCCGCCCTGACGCCGTTTCCGACGGTCGTAACCGCGTCAACGGACGCGAACGCCGTCGCGCCGAGCAGCCCGAAGAGCCCGCCCAAAAGCGCGTAGCTACCGGCGCGTCCGAGGTTGAAAAGTGAGTGTTGACGGACCTCATAGAGGGAGAGCGCGTCGGCCCGCGGCGAGTCGCCACGCGACCCGAACCGGTCGGCGTAGGCGGTCACGAGCGGGCCGCACATCCCGAGACAGTGGGCGCCCGCGAGGAGGCCGACGACGAGAAACACGAGCAGATCGACGTTTCCGGCCGCGACCGACGCGGATCCGTGATCGTGCGTCCGAAGCAGCACCCGGCCGACGCCGGGGAGGGGGGCCCACATCGGTTACACCGGGGGGGATCCGTCTCGGGCGGTTCCCGCGGGCGACGGCCCGCTGGTCCGTGACGACGACAGGTCGGACGCCATGCCGATGAGTTGCCGCTGCCGGGTTAAAAACTACCTGCTAAGCGCGGCGTGGAGTCAGTACGCTTCCGCGAGCCCGGAGAGCGCGTCGTGGTCGGTCGTCGTATGCGGGGCCGTAAGCGGCGAGACGCTGACGCGACCGTCGAGCACTGCCCGGCGGTCGCTGCCCGGCGGATCCGGCACCGATCCCTCAGCCATTAGCTCCCAGATGCGATCGCGGATGTCGACCGTCCCGTCGCCGCCGCGGGTGGCGTCCATCTCGTAGACGCGCGAAGGGTGGGTTATCTCCATCGGTGCCGACCCCGTCTCGGGGGGGACCGGGGCGTTGACGTTGAGGTAGTCCGTCGAGTCGAAGACGCCGACGTTCGGCGCGTGTTCGACGAGATACGCGATCGACTCCACGGCCTCCCGGAACTGATCGGGGTCCGGGGAGAAGGTCTCGAAGTCGAACTCGCCGGCCGGGAAGTACACGGAGGCCGCGATCGCCGGCACGTCGAAGAAGGCGGCCTCGACGGCGGCGGAGACGGTCCCGGACCGGCCGAGAACGTAAGCCCCGAGGTTCGCGCCGCGGTTGGCGCCGGAGACGACGATATCCGGGTCGAGATCGAGCGCCCCGAGGGCGGCGACGACGCAGTCACTCGGCGTCCCGGCGACGGCGTACCCAAGCTCGTGTTCGCGGAACTCGACCGTTCGGGACAGCTGGCGGCCGACGGCGCTTTGATCGTCGGCGGGTGCGACGACCGTCACGTCCGCGATCGCCGAGAGCCGGTCGTAGACCGCCCCGATCCCGACCGCGTCGATCCCGTCGTCGTTGGTGAGCAGTACCTTCATGCGGGGAGCCCGCTCCGTCCCGAGTGTCGTCGGTTCGGCGCTGTCATCGGAACCCCAACAGTCCGCGGACGTTGTCCAGATAGAGCGGGACCGCACTCCCGCGGCTGCCGTCTACCGCCCGCCTGATCGCGTGGCCGGCGTTCTCCGAGATCCCCTCGCCGTGGCCGACGAGCAGCCGGTCGGGGTCGTATCCCCGGAGCTCGGTCGGCGGAAAGACGCGCAGCATCGGGTGGACGCCGAGCTCCTCCTCGGGGGCTCTGAAGTACGAGACTGTCCCGAGCGACTCGGGAACGAGGAGGGTTTCGCCGTCGAACAGCGTCGCCTCCTGCCACAACGGGTTGTCGAGGAGCCGCCCGACCTGAAAGCCGGCGAGTTCGTGTCCGAACCGCCGCGTCGGCGCGTCGATCTCCCCGGCGACCCCGTCCATCCACTCGGGGACGTACACCGCGACATCGTGGCGCGTCGCGATCGCGGCCGCATCGCGTTTGTGACGGTCCAACAGCACGACGACGCCCTCGGGTTGCGCGTACGACGCGAGGAGCTCGTCGAGCCCGTCGGCGTCGACCGGGTCGACGATCCACAGCCCGCCCTCGCTCTCGACGGCATGGGAGGCCCGTCGCATCGTTTCCTCCGGGTAGGCGATCCACCCGACGCCGCCCTCAAAGCGGTCGACGACGGTCAGCTCGCCCGCACCGGACTGTTTCATCGGCATACCCACTGTATGGCGGCGCGGTTGATAAACGCGGCTCCCGCGGCAGCCGGTTCGGACGGAGGGGCGTGCTCGCGGGGACGGCGGCGACGGCAACCCATATTACGCCCGCGACCGACCCGTCGGTATGTACGACGGTCCGGTCCTGGACAACCACCTGCATCTCGATCCGGTCAACGGTCACGGGGTCGAGGCGGCCGAGGAGTTCGAGCGCGCGGGCGGTACGCATCTGAACGTGCTCAACAAACCCTCCTGGAACCTCGTCGGCGAGGTCGACGACGAGTCCGGGTTCCGCGAGACGTTCGATCTCACCGTCGAGGTGACCGAGGCGGCCGACGAGGTCCTCCCGGGCCGCGCCCGTCCCGTTCTCGGCGTACATCCGGCGCTCGTCTCACAGCTGCTCGATCGTGGGTACGAACCGGACGAAGCCGCGACGCTTATGAAGGCCGGGATCGATGTCGCGGCGGAGTACGTGGCCTCGGGACCGGCGCTCGCGATAAAGTCCGGCCGCCCCCACTACGACGTCGGGGACGCGACCTGGGAGGCCTCCAACGAGGTCATGCGGCACGCGTTCGCCCGCGCTGCCGAGGTCGGCTGTGCCGTCCAGCTCCACACGGAGGGCGGCGAGGATTTCGGGACGGTCGCCGAGTGGGCCGAATCGGAGGGACTGCCCCGCGAGCGCGTCGTCAAGCACTATTCCGGCGGCTACGTCGAGGGACCGATCCCGAGCGTGCTCGCGAAGAAGGACGAACTCGAACGCGCCTGCGGCGGCGAGTGGCCGTTTTTCATGGAGACGGACTTCATCGACGACCCCGACCGCCCCGGCGCGGTGTTGGGGCCGAAGACCGTCCCGAAACGGACCCAGTGGCTCGCCGACTCGGGGTACGACGCAGCGCTCAGTCGCGCCCACGTCGAGACGCCGGCGAGCGTCTACGGGATCGACACCGAAGCGACGCTCGGGTGATCGCCCGCCCGAGCCACAAGCTACTTTCGCCTCCGACCTGTTCGTCGGGACGAAATGTCCTCCAACGTAGGACCCGATAGCCCCCCGTTCGTCGAGGGCGCTATCGCCGGTGCCGCCGCGTGGATCGTCGGATACGTGCTGACAGCTGTCGTCGTCCTCACCCGAATGGAGGGCTCCGAGCTCGGCGAGATCTCCGAGGCGACCGGCGACGGCGGGAGCGGGATCGAGTTCATCGGCTGGGTCTTCTTCAACAGCCACTTCGTCGACACTGTCGTCGAGGCGGACTTTCTGGGGATCGGTGGGGCGCGGTCGGTGTCGTTTATTGGCGGTGACGGGTTCACGCCGCTTCTGTACGTGATCCCCGTGGCGCTGCTCGTCGGGGCCGGGATCGCGGTCGCCGGATCCGGCGGCGTCTCCGGGACGACGGCGGGGGCGGTCGCCGGGCTGTCCGTCGTGCCCCCGTATCTCGTGCTGTCGGCCCTCGGCGCGGTCCTGTTCCGGGTGTCGACGGAAGCGCTCGGCGCGAACTTCAGCGGTGAGCCGGAGCTGCTGTCGGCGCTGTTGTTGGCCGGGGTCGTCATCCCGGCCGTCTTCGGTGCGCTCGGCGGCATACTCGCCGCGAACACCGCGAACTGACCGCGCTTACTCGGCTCGATCCGGTCGGCCCGACTGGAGCCGTTTCGCGACGAGCGCGAACGCGCCGACGAGCACGAAGTACAGTTGCCACCCGCGGACGGCGATCGGAAAGCGCCGATCGACCGGTCCCGGATCGGGCTCCGCGGACGGCTGCGCCGGGTTCGCGACGTGTGTCTCGGCGCGCGTGCCGCCCTGTCCGGCATCGACGACGCTTGCGCCGGTTTCGGGATCGCGGCTGATATCGACGAACGTCTGGACGAGCCCCTCCGACGCGGAGAGATACAGCTCGCCGTCGAGGGCGAAGAACCGATCGACGAACGGCCAAAGGAAGTTGATCCCGGAGAGGTGCGCCCAATCGAGCGCCACGTGCGCGAAGGTGTGGACGAAGAGGCCGACCCAGGCGAGGCGGACGCCACGGTCGCCCCACCGGCCCCTGATCCACGACGCCTCGCGAGTCGTCTCCCAGTAGAGGGCCGGGGCGACGACGACGGGGATCATCATGGTGTGGAAGACGGTCCTGTGTGCGCCGGCCATGACCCACCCGAGCGCCGTATCGAGCTCCGGGAAGAGGACGATCACCAACACGACCGCGATCGCCCGGCGGTCGTAGAACCGGCCGAGCAGTCCGACAGCGAGCAACAGCGCGATCGCGGCGTGAACTACTGAGGAGGGCATCACCAGCCACCCCCGTCGCGGCGCTCGACGAGGAGCTTCGCCGGGAGGGCTGCGATCGCCGTCGCGACGATTACGGCCTGCCACCCCGCCTCGACGAGCCGGATCCGGCGCTCGCCGTCCGTCGGGGTCAGCGGCGACTCGACGGTGTGGGTCTCGAGCGTCCCGGGCGAGGTGAGCTGAAACCACCCTTCGTCCCACGTCACGTAGGTCTGGATGACCCCCTCCTGTGTCGAGAGGAGGAAGCTACCGAAGACCGAATAGTACCGGTCCGAGAACGGATACAACAGCGCGACGCCGTCGGTGCTGAAGGCGTCGAGCCCGATCCCGGCGACGGCGTAGGCGGCGACAGCCACCCACGCGACCCGGACGCCGTACCAGCCGTACCGGTCGGCAAGCCACGACTGCTCGCGGATCGTCGTGTCGTAGTAGAGCAACGTGGCGGCGCCGATCGGTACGAAGATCGTGTGAAGAACGGCGTTCGGGCCACCGACCGCGACGAGGGAGAAGACGGCATCGAGATCGGGGAGCGCGGCGGCGGCGGCGACGATGGCAACAGCCCGACGATCGAACGCCGGTCCGAGGAGGGCGACGGCGATGAGCACCCCGACGGCGACGGCGACGGCTGTCGGCGGCATACCGAACCGAAGGGACGGTGTCGGCTTAAATTCGCGGCTCGGGGTGTCGTGGCGTGCCCCCGAAGCCACGCTTATGTCCGGGGCGTCCGAGAGTACGGTATGCGCGACCCTCGCGCGGAGCTCGCCGAACGGATCGCTGGGGAGGTGACGCTGTCGGCGGACCCCGGCGGGACCCTCCGAAAGTGGCGCGAGGAGTTCGACGTTGCGCAGGCGACCCTCGCAGAGGAGCTCGACGTCTCCGCCTCCGTCGTCTCCGACTACGAGAGCGGCCGCCGCGAGAACCCCGGAATCCGGGTCGTCAGCCGTGTCGTCCGCGCGCTGCTCGATATCGACGAGCGGCGCGGCGGCGACCGCGTCCGCCAACACGCCAGAGTGCTGTCGGCGGGGTTCGACAGGGATGTCGTCTACGATCTCCGGGAGTACGCGGCGACGGTGCCGGTCTCGCGGTTCTACGCCGCGATCGACGCGGAGACGGTCGTCGAAGGGAGCGCCGACACGATCGCCGGCCACACCGTTATCAACAGCGTCGAGGCAATAAAGCGGCTCTCTAGCGAGGAGTTCTACCGTCTCTACGGCCAGTCGACGAACCGGGCGCTCGTCTTCACGAACGTGACGCGGGGGGAGTCGCCGCTCGTCGCGCTGCGGGTCGTGACGCCGACCCCTTCCGCCGTCGTCCTCCACGGGATCGAGAGCGGGGACCTCTGGGAACACGCGCCGGCGCTGGCCCGTGCCGACGGCGTTTCGCTCGCGACGACGACGACGCCGGTCGACACGATCCTCGGGTCGCTCCGGGAGTTCCCGTAGACGGTCGTCGAGAGGAGTTATGCGGCTCGCGTCCCTACCCCCGGTATGTACACGACCACGGCGGGCGGCGTCGACGTCCCCTCGATCGGGCTCGGAACGTGGCGGCTGACGGGCGAGCGGTGCCGGGAGACGGTCCGAACGGCGCTCGAACTCGGCTATCGACACGTCGACACCGCACAGGCGTACGGCAACGAACGGCGGGTCGGCAACGCCCTCCGGAACAGCGACGTGGCTCGTGAGGCGGTGTTCGTGACGACGAAGCTCGGGCGCGGCAACCGCACCTACGACGATGTGATCCGATCGACCGAGGAGAGCCTCGCGAAGCTCGGGACGAACTACGTCGACCTCCTCTTGATCCACTGGCCGAACGTGACGACCCCTCTCAGGGAGACCATCGCCGCCATGGACGAACTCGTCGACAGGGGCACGGTCCGCCACATCGGCGTCTCGAACTTCGACGTCGACAGACTGGACCACGCCCGGGCGTGTGCGGAGCACGGCGTCCTGACGAACCAGGTTCAGTACAACCCCTACTGGTCCCAGACCGAGCTGTTGGACTACTGTCGGATCCACGACGTCCTCCTGACCGCGTACTCGCCGCTCGGTCACGGTGGCGTCCTCGACGATCCCGTTCTCGGATCGATCGGGGAGCGCTACGACAAAAGCCCCGCACAGGTCGCGTTGCGGTGGCTCGTCCAGCAGCCGAACGTGATCGCGGTGCCGAAAGCGAGCAGCCGCGACCACCTGGCCGCGAACGTCGACGTCTTCGATTTCGAGTTGACCGACGATGAGATGGAGCGGGTCCGACAGCCCTCGAAGGCGCGGGCGGCCGCCGGCTTCCTCCGGAGCCGGGCCCGCAGCCTCGGCCGGCGGTGATCGGCCCGCGGGCGGAGGGGGCCGCCGGAACGCGGTATGATCGCCCGGGCGCCGTCACGAAGCGCCCAGCTTATTACCGGGACGGGCGAGGTTGTGGGTATGACAGGGAACGACCGCGGGTCGGCCGTGAGCGATCCGAACCTATTCGTGACAGTGTCCGGGCCGCCGGGTTGCGGGGCGACGGCGCTGTGCGAACAGCTCTCCGAGGCGATGGACTGTCCGTACGTCTCCGGCGGCGACATCTTCCGGGATCTCGCGGAGGACCGCGGCATGTCGTTGACACAGCTGACCGCGGAGGCGCAGGCCTCCGACGAGATCGACCGGGCGCTCGATCGCCGGCTGCTCTCGATCGCCGAGAAGTGGGGTGCGTCGAACCGGCCGTTCGTCCTCGAATCGCGGCTCGCGGGGTGGCTCGCGGGGAACCGCGCCGACCTGCGGGTCTGGCTCGATGCCCCCGAAGAGGTCCGTAAGGGGCGGATCGACGGGCGCGAGGAGACCACGGCCGAGATGAGCGTCCGGGAGGTCAACGAAGCCGGACGATACCAGTCGTACTACGACATCGACATCGATGACCGGAGCTTCTATGGCCTCCAGTTGAACACCGCCCGCTGGAGCAAGGAGGGTGTCGCGGCGCTCGTTCTCGCCGCGATCGAGGCCTACGATCCCGACGAGGACGAGGGCGCCTTTGAGGCCGGGCCGGTCGATCTCGAGAAGTAGCCGCCGGTTTCGGCCCGCGACCGAACCTCCGGGACCCCGCCCACGATCAAAGAGAGACGGTATCGGCGGCGGCCATCAAACACTGAATCGGCTGTAAGGGCAGCGAAAAGGTGGTGGGAACAAATACAGCCCCCGACACCGCGATCGTCGGCAAGGCCGATCACGCCGTTATCGCCGACCGCCACGAGGTCGCCCCGGGCGCAACCGAATCGTCAACGAGGCGTGCTCATAAGCGACGAGTGCCGCTATTCGTCGAGACGAACGGCGTTTATCTGGCCGTCCTGTCCGGGCCGGGACGTGACGCGAGCGCGGCCGGCGTCGGTCTCGACGACCGCGCCCTTCGTGATGATGTTCCGCCGGACGTAGTTGGGGTTCGACTCGTTCTCGACGACGTCCTCGATCGTCGCGCGCTCGACGCCGTCGTCCGTGGCGACGCTCGCGACGTCCGTCCTGACGGCGCGGACCTTTCGGTTGCCGCCATGGGTCTCGACGGTCTTCAACTTCTGCTCGCCGACCTGCGTCTCGGTGGGCGCCGAGCCGAGTTCGTGTTTCCGCTTCTTGCGCGTCGCGCGCCGACGGCCGCCGGTTCGCTTCTTCGTGGACCGAGCGTGGTTCATACCACGAGAATGTCCGGGCGCGTACTTCAATGGCTCGGGTTCGGGACGCGCCCGACGGCCGGCTCACGCGAGGCGGTCGTCGACGATCGCCCGCGCGACCGCGACGGCGTTTTCGAGCCCGACCTCGAACCCGTCCTCGAACCGTGGGTCGAAGAAGGACTCCCTCGCGGACTCGTCGCCGCGCTGGCGGTCGTGATTCGAGATCCCGCGAACGCTGAGGTACCGATCGAGATGCCCGAACCGTTCGAGGGCGGCGGCGGTGCCGGCGTCCTCCATCTCCGTCGCGCAGTAGGGGCCGGCGTCGTACTGTTCGACGAGCCACGACGCCTGCTCGGCGAGCTCCCGACCGTGCCAGAGCTCGTCGCCACAGAGGTTCGCCCCCGTGACGACCGTCGGGGCGGCGTCCGTCCCCGCCGTGGCCGCCGGCGGGTCGAGGGAAACGCCGGAGGCGAGCGCTTCGGCGCGGGCGAGGAGGCCCGGATCGATCCCGAAGTGTCCGTGGCCCTCGGTGTAGGGGTTCGGAGCCAACGGGAGGGATCCCTCCTCCGGGTCGAAGCGGCACTTGTCGTCCCAGTCGACGACGCTGTCCGCGAGCACGACGGAGCCGATCGGCAAAGCGGGCGGCCCGCCGGCAACGCCGACGGAGCAGACGAGCGCGTCGTCGAGATCGACCGCCCCGCTCGCACACAGGGTCGCCGTCGTCGTCGCGGCAGCCGTTGTCCCGATCCCGGTCGGGACGAGGCCGAGCCCCGAGTCCGTACACAGAAGCGGCCGAGAGAGGCCTTCAACCGGCGTCGGCTCGAAGTCGTAGGCGCGACGCCACGGTTCGTCCTCGCCGGTGAGCCCCTCCAGGTCGTCGAACGCCGGCAGTACGAGCGCATCGAGCGTGACGGACATATCGCCGTGTGGGCGGATCGGGGCAAAAACGTCGCGGTCGGACGGAGCTACTCCCCGCGGTGCCGGGCGAGGGCCTCGGGGATCGACAGCTCCCCGAGGGCGACCCGGCGGGCGAGTCCCTCATCGATCGTCCGTCGGTCCTCGCCACGCTCCCTCGATCGGTCCTGTATCGTCCGTATCTCCCCGGCCGTCGGCTCTACGTCCCGCGACTCGATCTCCTCGCCCGCCGTCCGGGCGATGTTGACCGCCGCGAGCACGTCGCCCATCCCCCGGACCCCGCGGCCCTGATAGGGGGTCGTACCGGTCTCGTCGACGAGTTCGACCGGCACGCCCTCGAAGGCATCGACGATCCGGGCCCCACGGAGCCGCGCGCCGTCGCCGACCCGGATCAGCGGATCCGCCGCATCCTCGATCTCGTCGGCGACGACCTCGGGAACCTCCGCGATAGGCACCTGAAACGCCGCGACGACCGTCCCGCCGGAGAGCACGGCGATCCCGGGGCGGTCGCCCGGATCGATCCCGACGATCGTCCGTCCATCCGGGCCACGAAGGGTGGCGATCGCCTCCTCGACCGCCCGACGCGGCCGGTCCGGGGACGCCCTGACCGTCGGAAGCGGTGGGTGCTCGTCCTCCGGGCCGACGACGGCGACGGCCGCCGCGTCCGGGGGGTCATCGCCGGGCTCGACCGTCGTGAACGGGACGTCGCGATCGCGGAGCTCGTCGACGACGCCGTGGTAGATCTCGAAGTCGTCAGTCCTGACGACGATCACTGTGGGTGAATAGACGTTTCGACCGCTTAGTACCGATGGTTCGAACGGGAGGTATTGCCGGGGGCCGGGCTGCGGTCCCGACGGTGTGTCTCAGTCAGTCGGTTCCGCGGCGCCCGGATCGCCAGCCCCGTCGATCCGGGAGACGACGAACCGCTCGAAGGGGCCGGAGTACTGCATCAGCGTCGTCCCGAGGATCGCCATCACCAACACGTACCCGACGGCGAAGGCGTTGATCGTCGCCGCCAGTTCGGCGGGGAAGGTCCCGGCTTCGGCCCCGGCGATGGCGATCGTCGCGATGATCAACGAGAACTCGCCGCGGGTCGTCATACCGAGCGCGACGCGGGTCGAACGCCGGGTGTTGAGCCCGAACGCGCGACCGCCGAAAAAGCCGCTGACGAGTTTCGTCGGGGTCGTCACCACGACGGCCAGGATGATCAGCCCGGCGACGGCGCCGAACAGAAGCGGGTCGGTCACGAGCCCGATCCAGAAGAAGAAGACGGCGGCAAAGGTGTCACGGAGCGGTTCGAGCAGCTCCTCGAGTTGGTGGACGTAATCGGTCGCTGAAAAGGCCATCCCGACGAAGAAGGCGGCGACGGCCTCGCTCACGCCGAGCGACAGCGCCGCGCCGGCGATCAGAATCAACACGCCGACCGTCCGGAGGACGATCGACTCGTGGTCGTCGGTTTCGATGAGCTTCGAGAAGGCGCTCGTCCCGATGTACACTAAAAGAAGCAACGCGAGGATGAACCCGATCGCGACGCCGATATCGACGGCGGCCGCCCCGACTCCGCCGCCACCGAGGACGATCGCGCTCACGACGGCGAGATACACCGCGATGAAGAGGTCCTCGTAGACGAGCGTGCCGAGCATCGGTTCGGACTCGTCGTTCGCGATCCACCCGAGGTCGATGAGCGATTTCGTGATGACCGCCGACGAGGAGATATAAACGATCCCCGCGGTCAGAAGCGCCGGGACGAACGAGCCGAACACGAGCCACCCCAAGACGAGTCCGGCACCGAAGTTGATCCCGAGGTCGATCGTTCCGGCGGTTCCGATCTGCGCTTTTTTATCCAGAAGCCGGCTCAGGTTGAACTCCAGGCCGAGGAAAAACAGGAGGAAGACGATGCCGAGCTCCGCACCGAGGACGATGAACTCCGACTCGGCGATAAAGAGGGTCTCACCGAGTACCGGGAGCTCGATCCGGCCGAGGACGAACTCGCTGAGTACCATCCCGGCGACGATGTAGAACGGGATGACCGATTGGCCGAGCTTGCCGGCGACCGCGCCGACGCCGGCGATCGCCGCGAACATGACGCCGATCTCGAGGAGGAGATCAGCCACGGCGGATCACAGCTGGGTGACGGTGTTTCGTCGGATGCGCGCCGATCATTTCCCCGTGAGCAGTTCTTCAAACGCCTCGCAGTTTTCGCGTGTCCCGATGCCGATCAGCGTATCCCCCTCCTTGAGCGACGTGTCGGCGCCGGGGCTATCGATCGTCCGCTCGTCACGTTGGATCGCAACGACGGTGAACCCGGAACGGTTGCCGACCTCTGCGCTCTCCAGCGTCTCGCCGATCAGCGACGATCCGGGTTGAATCTCGTACCACTCCAGCAGGATCCCTCCGGGAAGCGTCGTTTCGGCGGTCTGGGACTCGATCGGCTGGAAGTGCGCCCCCTCGATTATCGAGCCGATCTGTCTGGCCATCTCGTCGGAGAACTCGAAGACTTTCTCGGAGTCCTCGTCGCTGCTGGGCCGGCGAAACAGCTCCCGTTTGCCCGTGTTATGGATGACGATTACCATCTCCCCGTCGTTGAGTTCGATCTCGAACTTCTTTCCGACGCCCGGGAGGTCGGATTCCGTGATCGGCATACCCGACGGTACATTCCGACGGATATAATAGTGGGTGTTATCACCCGGGGGGTCGACTCGGTCGCGTCGCTCACGAGGACGCGGGTACGGCCACCCGAAGGCCGTCATCGGAGATAATGCGGGAGAAAGTGGGCCGGCGCGAATTCGAATCACGTCCAGACGGTCACCTCACTGCGTTCGGTGCTGCGTCTGATCTCATTCGAATTCGCTTGGCCACAGTTCCACTACATCCTGGACTCGCCGCTGTCGTTCCTCGTCGCGGATGTGGGAGAAAGTGGGCCGGCGCGAATTCGAATCTCGACGAGACGGTCCTGCTCGCTTCGCTGTGCGGGCTGCGACTCGTCTGCCCCCGCTCGCGCTGCTCGCGGGGACGCGGTTACGGCCACCCGAAGGCGTCGCTTCGGAGCGAGAAATGCGGGAGAAGTGGGCCGGCGCGAATTCGAATCGCGGTTACGGCCACCCGAAGGCCGAAGGATACCAAGCTACCCCACCGGCCCGCACTCGAACAAAAGCCGCTGTGTCTTTTAATCCTTCCGAAAGGGCGGCAAGCGCGGGGGGTTAGCCCCCGAACAGCGAGCCGAGGAACGACTGCGAGCGTCGGGACTCGCCGTCGAAGGCTTCGAGCGTCGAGTTGAGCTCGCGAGCGAAGGCGGCGAAGGTCCGCTTCGTCTCCATGTCCAGCGTGTCGACGAACTCCCCGCGGTGGCGCTGGAGGTGTTCGGCCGGCCGGCTCCGGTCGAAGCTCCCGCCCGCGATGTCGTTGGCCTCGAAGTACGCTTCGAGGCGTTCGACGATCGGACCCCCGCGGGAGACGGTGTCGAGATCGGAGGGGGTGAGTCGGTCGGGCACGCCGCCGTCGGCCTCCGACAGCGCCCCGGCGTAGGCCCGGCTCACGAGGTCGAGGTAGAAGGGATCCGAGAGCACGTCCTCGATCGTCGCCTCGCCCCTGACCTCCGTGTGGGAGCCGACGGCGGCGACGGAGACGTTCTCCGGCGGCGACCACCGCGACTGGGAGCCCTCCTGGACGACGGCGACGTTGCGGTCCTCCATGTCGAACAGCGCCCGGACCGTTTCGAGGTTCTCGAGGGAACCGATCGGCAGCGCCGTCCAGCGGTAGTCCAGCCCACGGGTGTCGGTGTCCTCCAGTAGCTCCGAGATGTTGTACAGGTACTTATACGTCGTCCCGTCACGGACGAGAAGCAGCTGCGAGCGGGACAACACGGTGCCCATCACGTCGAGTTCGAAGACGTTCTGGAGCGGGAAGCGCGTGTAGCTGTCGGCCGCCGCGGGGTCGGCGAGTACGGTCGTCTTGCCGTCGTCATCCTTATGAAGCAGCTTCGTCCGGTGGGCGCGGTCGGTGTCGATCATGAACGGCGAGTGGGTGGTGTAGACGAGCGTCTGCTCGTCGGCGAACTCCCGTTCGAGGAAGGTGAGGAACTCGCGTTTGGCCTTCGCGTGGAGGTGGAGGCCAGGCTCGTCGAGCAACAGGACGACGTCGTCGTCGGCCGCCCGGAGGTCCGAGACGGTACAGACGGTCGAGAAGAACCACCGGAGCCCCCGCGAACGCTGATCGAAGCTCACGCTGACGCCGTGGCGGGCGCTCTCGACGCGGAGGGCGAGTCGCCGCGAGCCGTCCTCCTCGACGCTCCGGAGGTCGATATCGAGGTCGTCGGCCTGGCTCCAGTAGCGCGTAACCGAGTCGGTGATCTCGGCGGAGGCGGCCTCCAGCTCCGTGAGGGTCCGCTCCCAGTTCCCCTCGCCGAACGACTCAAGATCGAGGCCGGCGATCGAGAGCAGCGACCGGAACACCCGATCGGAGGCGGTCGATTCGCTCTCGGCCAGTCTGTCGAGGAACGCGTCGATCTCGATCTCCGAATCGAGGATGGTGTACTCCCCGACGTACCGGAACTCCGGGAGCTCCGGGGTGAGGATCTCGCTGCCGGCCTCGTCGATGGGCTCACCGCCGTCGGTGTCGAACTCCCAGCGGAGTTCGTCCGCATACGTCCGCGTGACGAGCACCGCCTCCGTGGGGACGTCGCCGACCGCGTCGGCGAGTTCCGCCCGTTCGTCGTCGTCGAGGTGTAGCCGGGCGCTCACAAGCGAGTCCGGGTCCTCGTCGTGGCGGTCGCTGTACTCCGGCCACCGGTTCCGGGGGTAGGTGTCGTACGGTTCGAACTCCCGCTCGTAGGCCGGGTTGAGCAGTTCGATCGCCTCCATGAACGACGTCTTCCCCGATTCGTTCTTTCCGATCAGGCAGGTGAGGTCGTCGATTTCGACCCACCCGGTGTCGTCGATACTCTTGTAGTTTTGTACGCGGATGTCCTGTAGTTTCATAATAAAGAAAGCCCGTTCGGTGTGGTCGGCGCCTGACTGCGGTGTCGGTTCGCCGATCGTTCCCGAGGGCGGGGGTTACCGCGGCCGCTCTCTCTCTTCGGGCGTGGTGAGCTTCGAGACGTCGAACTCGACGTCGGGCTGTTCTATGACCTCCCCGACGCTCTCGTAGATGTGAACCTCGTCGGATTTGTAGATGCGCGCCGAGAACACGTTGTCCACGACGTACCGAGGTGTCCCCTTCCGGAGCGGGACCGTGATCACCGCCTCGTCGGTCTTTTCGACGACGAGTTCGCCGAAGTTGATCTCGCCGTCCTTGACGCCGACGATCACGTCGCCCATATAGATCTTCGGGTCGTCCATATGCAGCGGGACGAACGGCTCCCGGTCGGCGACCGGCGGGAGCGATACGGATCCGTTGATGGGGAGCTTTTCGACCGAGGACTTCTGGTGGATGTATATCGACCGTCGATCGTCTTGGATGGTTTGCATACACGGTGGAGTTCTCCCGGAGCACTTATAATAACAGTACCAATCAGGATTGGTACGTCCCCACGACACGGCCGAACGGACCGCCGGGTATCACTCCCGATACCGGGTGTATCCGGCCGTATCGAGGTAGTTGTGCGCGACGGTGATCGCCTGGTCGGCGTGTATCGCTTTCGGCCCGAGTGAGAGCCGCTCGTCGGCCCGCCGTCCGAGCAGCTCCGACTCGTCGTCGGTGAACTCCCGGTGATCGGAGAGGACGAAGACGGGGTCGGAGGGCGGGGCGACCTCCGCAACCGGCTGCCCCTCGGCGTGCAGTTCAACGACCGTCGACCCGGAGCCGAGCTCCTCCAGCGCCGATCCGAGGCCACCCTTGCGGATCGAGACGCCGGGGGAGGGCGTGGCCGCCATCGAGCCGATCGCGCCCTCACGGGCGCCGAGGGCGTCCCGGATCCGGGCCGCCGTCGAGCGTTCGTCGGGGTTGAGCCGGCGGAGCGTCCCGCCGTCGAACTCGACGACGTACCCGTCGACGACGAGCGAGATCCCGGTGTCGTCGCGGCTCCCGTGTGAGTACAACACCGCGCTCGTCACACAGCGGGCGAGCAGATCGAGCCGACCCGCACCCGGGAGGTCGTCGAGGCTGACGTCGGCGTCGGCCGGGAGGGCATGCGAACGAACGACGAAGTGGCGCATACGGTGTCGTCGGGGGGCGCGGACAAAGGCGGCTCGCTTCCGGCCGCGGCGCCCCCGAGATCGCGCTACTCGCTCGGTCGCTCGCCGACGACGGCCGCAAGGGTCCGAAGCTCCGACTCGCCGGGGTTCGCCTCGGCGAGGAGCGTGGCCGCATCCGCCAGCAGCCGGTCGTCGATCCCGGCACCCGGATCCAACGAGTCCCGGGCGACAGCCGATTCGAGGCCGGCCGCGTCGACGATCGTCCGCGCGTCGACGTCGAAGGACTCACAGACGGCCCGGATGTCGGCCGTCACGCGGTGGTTCGCCGCACGGACCGCGTTCGCGGCGTACCGGATCGTCGCCGCCTCCCGGCGACCCGTCTCGACGACCGGAGTGTCCCAACCGACGACGAGCGGTTCGTACAGCTCCGCGAGGCGGTCGAGGGCGCGCTCGTCGCCCTCGGTCCCGAGCACGATCCGGTCGGGTTCCATGAAATCGCGGACGGCGCTCCCCGGGCGCTGGAACTCGGGGTTGACCGCGAGGCCGAACCCCTCGCCGGCCGCCCTCCCGGTAGCGGTTTCGAGCGCGTCGACGAGCGACCCCTCGACGGTCCCCGGCAACACCGCGGACTTGACGACGACGAGGTGGTACCCGTCCACCGACGCGATCGCCGACCCGAGCGACTCGGCCGCGGCGACGAGCCCGTCGGTGTCGATCGATCCGTCCGGCGCGGTCGGCGTTTCGACGGCCAGAACCGTCAGTTCGCCCTCGGCCGCGGCGGCGTAGTCGGTCGTCGCGCGCAGTCGGCTGCCGGCGTGGGCCGACAGCATGGCCTCAAGACCCGGCTCTTCGAGTGCCGTCTCCCCGGCGTCGAGCCGATCGACGGCCGAGGGGTCCTCGCCGATCGTCGTCACGCTGTGGCCCAGATCCGCGTAGCCGGCCGAGAGCACCGTCCCGAGCGGACCGTCCCCGACGACGCTTACGTTCATATGGGGCGGTTCGGCGCGGGGGCGTTTGAGCGTTGGGCTCCCGGCCGAAGGCCGTTTCAGTACGGGTATCCGGCGGGTGTCCGACCCGACATCAGTGTTTGAACGCCCGCTGGCCGGTGAAAGCCATCGCGATGTCGTGTTCGTTCGCGGCGTCGACGACGTCCTCGTCGTTGACCGAGCCGCCGGGCTGGACGACCGCCTCGATCCCGGCGTCGGCGGCGACCTCGATGCCGTCCGGGAACGGGAAGAAGGCGTCCGAGGCCATCACCGACCCCGTCGCGTCCTTCCCCTCGGCGTGCTCGTCGGCCTTCATGATCGCGAGCCGAACGGCGTCGACGCGGGAGACTTGCCCCATCCCGACCCCGACCGTCTCGGCGTCCGCGGCCAGGAGGATCGCGTTCGATTTGACGTGTTTGACCGTCCGCCAGGCGAAACACATCGTCTCCAGCTGTTCCGGCGTCGGCTCGCGGTCCGTGACGACTTCGAGGTCTTCGGGGGAGACGGATTGGCGGTCGCGCTCCTGGAGCAGCCGGCCGCCGACGAGGTCGCTCCCGACCAGCGGCTCCGGCGGATCGGCGAGCTCGCCGACATCCAAAACGCGGAGGTTCTCCGTTTCGAAGAGCGTGTCGAGGGCCGAGTCGGTGTACCCGGGCGCGACGACGACCTCCTTGAACGAGTCGGTGATCGCCGCCGCCGTCGCGGCGTCACACTCGCGGTTCAGCGCGACGATGCCGCCGAACGCGCTCATCGGATCCGTCGCCAGGGCGTCCTCGTAGGCCGTCGCCAGCGAGTCGGCGGTCGCACACCCGGCCGGGTTCGTGTGTTTGATCACGGCGGCGGCCGGCTCCGAGAACTCCCTGACGATCTCCAGGGCGGCGTCGGCGTCGTTGTAGTTGTTGTACGACAGCGCCTTCGCGCCCTCGTTCAGCTGGTCGGCGTGGACGACGCTTGCCCCCTCGCAGGCGCCGTCGACGTACACCGCGGCGTCTTGGTGTGGGTTCTCCCCGTACCGGAGCTCCCGCCCCCGGTCGTCGCCCGCGAGGCGCCGGGCGGGGAACTGCCCCCCGTCGTCGCCGTCGACCGAAACCTCGCCGTCGGAAACGGTGACACGCCCCTCGGCGAACCACTTGACCGCCCGCGGATACGCGGTGAACTCCGCCTCGTGGATGACGCGCTCCTTGAGCGTCGCGGCGTCGTCGCCGTCGTACACCGGAACGGGCTCTTGGGTGACGATCGGGCCGCCGTCGATCGACTCGTCGACGACGTGGACGGTACAGCCCGAGACCGAGACGCCGGCGTCGAGGACCTGCTCGTGGGCGTCCGCCCCCGGAAAGGCGGGCAGCAGCGACGGGTGGACGTTGAGCATCCGCGGCGCCGCGTCCAGGAACGTCTCCGTGAGGATCCGCATGTAGCCGTCGAGACAGATCATATCGACGTCGTAGCTTCCGAGACGCTCGAGGATGCGGCGTTCGTGTTCCTCGCGGGATTCATCCGAGCCGCGGGTGACGACCTCCGTCGGAATGCCGCGTTCGGTCGCGCCCTCGACGGCCGGCGCGCCCGCCTCGTTCGAGAGGACGACCGAGAGTTCGGCACCGCCCGGGGCAGTGTCGGCCATGTGTAACAGGTTCCGACCGCGGTTCGAGGCCATTCCGGCGAGTTTCATGCCCGAACTGCCCCCCGCCGAACGCAAAATCGTTGCGGTTGTTCCGCCACCGTGTCCCCATTACAGCAGTTCATGGAGCCGTTCGCGGTGAAACGCGACGGCGTCGTCGCCGGTCAGTTCGGGGAACCCCGGCCGCGTCACGATACCGTCGGAGTCGACCGCGGCGTCGACCACGGCGAGAACGCGATCGGCGCGTCGCACGTCCGGCAACGGCCCCGCCTCGGCGTACCCGCCCCGGAAGGCCGACCGCAGCGGTTCGCGGTCGAGTCGGTACCAGTCGGCGACGAGGTGTTCGACCTTCGCGACCGCGAGCCCCGGGGGCCCGGCGAGCGGCTCCCCCCAGTCGGGGAACGCGGCGATCGATCCGCCGTCGACGATCGCGTTCCCGGGGCGGAGATCCCACGCGAAGATCAGGGGTGTCGGACCCGAGGGGAACGGCTCACGGACCGCGTCCCGGATCCGGGCTTCGAGATCCGAGAAGGCGTCGGGCAACGCGTCGATCGCCCGGTCGGCGCGGGCCCGGAACCACCCCTCGACAGCGGTAGGGCCGGTGGCCCGGAGCCGGCCGTCCTCTGCGACGAGGGGTCCGAACCGGTCGAACTCGAAGGCGCGGTGGAGCTCAGCGAGCGCGCTCCCGAACCGCCGGGCGATCCGCTCGCGGTCGCCGGGCGCGAGGGAGACGAACCGTCGGTGGAGGTTCCCGCCGTCGATCCACGCGGTGACGCGGTAGGCGTGGCCGCCGAGTCGCCCGGAATCGACGACGGCGGGAACCGGCACGGTCGTCCGGTCGGCGATCGCACACAACAGGAGCGTCTCCGCCGCGAACGGCTCGGGATCCGCCGACCGCTGGACGACGAGTCGCTCCCCGTCGGCGAGCGTCACGATCGCCGTCTCCTTTCGGTTCCCCTCCGCCGGGCGGGTGACCGATCCGATCGAGGCGTCGGGGCGGACGGACCCGAGCGCCGACTCGATCCATCCGGTCATCGCTCGAGTAGCTCCCGGAGGTCTTCGAGCGATCCGAACACGTACTCCGGGCGGAACGGTCGGGGATCGCGAGACGACGGCGCGTACCAGGCCGCATCGACGCCGGCGTTCTGTGCGCCGGCCACGTCGAACCTGAGCGAGTTGCCGACGTACAGCGCGTCGTCTGGGGCGGCGTCGAGCGCGTCGAGCGCGCGGTCGAAGGGCTCCCTGTTCGGCTTCCGTCGCCGGCGGTCGGCGGCGTAGACGACCGTCCCGAAGGCGTCGCCGAACGGGAGCGCGTCGAGTTTGCCCGCCTGCCTCGATTCGGGGCCGTTCGTCACCACCCCGATCCGCGCGACGCGGCCGGCCGCTTCGACCGCGTCGACGGCACCGGGCCGCGGCACGACGTTCGAGTAGTCGACGACATCGAGAAACCCGCGAGCGAGGCCGAGCGCATCGACGGGGGCGCGACCGTGCTGGGCCGCCACGCGGGCGAACCCCGCTGCGAGATGACCGACCGGGTCGTCGTGGTCGGGCGGCTCGTCGAGGGCGCGCCAAAGCTCCGCCGCGGTTCCGAACGGGTCGATCCCGGCCGCCCTGAAGGCGTCCGCATAGACGGTTTCGCCCGATTCGGCGCTCTCACAGAGGGTTCCGTCGAGATCGAAGAGGACGGTCGAATACGACACAGACGGCGTACGGTCCCGACGGACAAAACCGTCCCGGGGGACGGATCGACCGACGGGCCCCGACCGGACACGCCGTCGCTCGACCGATACCCTTTTTCAGGGGCTCCCCGGAAGCTCACGTATGACAGACCGGGGGTCGCTGTACGCCGTCTCGCCGCTCGACGGCCGCTACGCACGCTACACGGAGCCGCTCGCCGAACACGTCAGCGAGGCGGCGCTGATGCGGGCCCGCGTCGAGGTCGAGGTCGAGTACCTGCTCGCGTTGGCCGATCTCGACGCGACGCCGCTTTCGCTCGCCGAACCGACACGAACGGAGCTGCGGGAGCTTTACCGATCCTTCGACGGGGACGACGCGGCCGTTATAAAACAGCTCGAAACGGAGGGGTACGGCGGCTACGGCGCGACGAACCACGACGTCAAGGCCGTCGAGTACTTCATTCGACTCCACCTGCCCGACGAGGAGGCCCAAGGGCCGTGGGTTCACTTCGGGCTGACAAGCGAGGACGTGAACAACCTCGCCCACCGGCTGCTCCTGCGGGCGGCCGTGACCGAGGTGTTGGTCCCCGCGATCCGGGAGCTTCGGGACGCCCTCACAAGCGAGGCGAGACAGCACCGCGACCTCCCGATGTTGGCCCGGACCCACGGCCAGCCGGCGACGCCGACCACCTACGGAAAGGAACTCGCCGTCTATGCCGCCCGCCTCGGTCGCGCGCTCGGCCGGCTCGAGGCCGCGACCGCTGCTCTCTCGGGCAAACTCGCCGGCGCCTCCGGAACGTACGCCGCCCACCACGCCGCTTACCCGGACATCGAGTGGCGGGCGTTCTCCCGGGAGTTCGTCGGGTCGCTCGGACTCGAACACACCGCCCTGTCGACGCAGGTCAACCCCTGTGACGATCTCGCAGCGGTCTTCGACGCCCTCCGCGGCGTCAACAACGTCATCCGCGATCTCGATCTCGACATGTGGCTCTACGTCTCCGACCGGTATCTCGGCCAGGAGGCGGCGGCGGGCGAAACCGGCTCCTCGACGATGCCGCACAAGGTGAACCCGATCGACTTCGAGAACAGCGAGGGGAACCTGACGAAGGCCAACTCGGATCTCACCTTCCTCGCCGACTACGTCACGACCTCGCGGCTCCAGCGGGACCTCTCGGATTCGACGATCAAACGGAACGTCGGCGCGGCGCTCGCACACTGTCTCATCGGCTATGAGAAGACCGAAAACGGCCTCGCGAAGGTCACCCCGAACGAGGCCGTCATGCGGGAGGAGCTGGCGTCGAACCCCGAGGTGATCGGCGAGGCCGTCCAGACGATCCTCCGCCGGGAAGGCGACACCGACGCCTACGAGCGCATCAAGGAGCTCACCCGCGGCCGGCGGGCCTCGATCGAGGATTTCCGCGATCTCTTCGACGAGCTCGATGTCGACGAATCGGTTCGCGAGGAGTTACACGCGCTGACGCCCGCCGGCTACACCGGGCTTGGCGGGGAGCTGGTCGACGAGCTGTGAGTTCCGAGCGGCTCACCGGTTCCCGGGCGCGTCCTCCTCCAGCCGCATCAGATCGTCGAACGTCTCCCGTCGCCGGGTGACCCGTTCCGTGTCGCCTTCGAGTGCGACCTCCGCGGGCTTCGGCTGGGAGTGAAACTGGCTGGCGAGGTTGATCCCGTAGGCGCCGGCGTTGCCGATCGCCAGAAGGTCCTCGGCCTCAGGCCGGGGGATCGGCCGGTCGGTACAGAACACGTCGGCGCTGGTACAGAGCGGCCCGCCGACGCTTGATTCGACCGGCTCGCGGTCGCCGCCGGTGACGTTGCGGATGTGGTGATAGGAGTCGAACATCGCCGGCCGGATCAGCGAGGTGAGGCCGGCGTCGACGCCGACGACGCGCGTCTCCGGGGTCCGCTTGATCGTGTTGACCCGCGTGAGCAACGCCCCGGCGTCGGCGACGAGATATCGGCCCGGCTCCAGGGCGATCGTCGCGTCGACATCCGCAGTCACCTCCCTGACCATCGCCGCCGCGGCCCCGATGTCGAGCGGCGGCTCCTCGGGACGGTAGGGGACGCCGAACCCGCCGCCGAGATCGACGAATTCGAGGTCGCCGACCCGTTCGGCGAGCTCCGCGACCCGCTGTAAGGCGCGTCGGTGGTCCTCGAGATCCGCCGAGAGGACGCCGCTACCGACGTGGGCGTGGAGGCCGACGAACTCGAAGCGCTCGCGGGCCCGTTCGACGAGTTCGGGAACCTCGTCGTAGGGAACGCCGAACTTCGCGTCCTTGCCCGTTGCGACCTTCTCGTGGTGGCCGGTGCCGATCCCGGGGTTGACGCGGAGCGCGAGGCGGCCGTCGAAGCCGCGGGCTTCGAGGCGGTCGAGCGTCATCTCCGCGCCGACCGTGATCGTCAACTCGGGAGTGTCCTCCCAGAGATCGACCGCGTAGTCGAGGTCGCCGTCCGGCGGGTTGACCGCGGTGTACTGCAGGTCCTCGGGGGCGACGCCGGCGGCGAGCGCCCGGTGGAGCTCCCCGGCGGCGGCGCACTCGATGTCGGCCCCGGCGTCGTACAGCGTCCGAACGACCGCGCGCCCGGTGTTCGCCTTCGCGGCGTACATGACGTGGGCGAACTCGAACGCCGAGGAGAAGCGAGCGAAGTTCTCCCGGATCCGATCGAGGTCGGTGACGTACAGCGGCGTCCCGTGCTCGGCGGCGAGCCGTTCGAGGCGGTCGCCGTCCCAGTCGGCGAGCCGCTTTACCGCCACGGTGTCGACGAGACTCATTGTGGAGATACCGGAGGGGGCCGCTAACAAGGGTTCCGTTTCCGGACGGCGCCCGGACACGCCGCTCGCCGGCGTCCGTGGCGCCCGAGTCGAACTCAGTCGGCCGGGCCGACCGTCGAGGCGTCCGTGTCGATCCCGTCGGTATCCGTGCCGTCGGCCGCCCGCCGCTCGGCGCCCTCGACGTCGTGGCGGACATCGCCGACCTCGAACGCGTCAAGGGCTGCCGAGAGCCGGTCCGCCTGCCCGGCGAGGGCGGTGACCGACTCCGCGGCCCCCTGTAGCCGTTCGACGCCGTCTGCCGCCTCCGCCGCGACCGTATCGGCCCGGTCGGCGGTGTCGTCACCGATCTCGGCGAGCTCGTCGACCCTCGCCGACACGTCGCTCGCGACCTGCGCCTGCCGGTCGGTCGCGGCGCTGATCTCGGTCGCGCTCCCCTCGACTGCCGCGGTGTCGTCGGCGATCGAGACGAACTCCTCGGTCGCCGAATCGACGGTGTCGACTGCCGTGTCGATCCGGTCCGTGAGATCGTCGACATCGGCCGCGACGGCGCGTGTCTCCTCGTCGATATCGCCGATGATCGCCTCGATCTCGCCCGCCGAGTCGTGTGTCTCCTCGGCGAGCGATTTGACCTCCTCGGCGACGACCTCGAACCCGGCCGTACCGGCGTCCGCACGGGCGGCCTCGATCGACGCGTTGAGCGCGAGCAGGTTCGTCCGGGTCGCGACCTCGTCGATGAACGCGACGACCTCGCGGATGGACTCTGTGCGGTCGACGAGCCTCGAAACCGCCGCCTCGGTCTCGGCCGCGATCTCGGCGGCGTCGTGGAGGGCCTCCCTCGCCGCCTCGGCGGCCGCGACGCCGTCGTCCGCGCTCTCCGAGCTCCGCGTCGCGATCTTCGAGAGCTCGCTCGACGTGGCGGCGATCTCCTCGACAGTCGCCGACAGCGTCTCAGCGTCCCCGGCGAGCGAGCCGAGTGTCTCGGACTGTCGGGCCGCGTCCGCGGCGATCCCCTCGACGTGTTCGGCGTTGGTCCGGCTCGTCTCGCTCACCGCCGAGAGCTCCCGGCGTGCGTGCTCGCTCGACTCGGCGACGTTTCCGGCGAACGGCTTCGCCCGGCCGACCGCGGCCTCGAACGCGTCGAGCTGTTCGTTATACGAGGCGACGACACCGTCGAAGCGCTCGTCGATCCCGTCCTCGGGAAGTCGGGCCGTGAGATCGCCGTCCGCGGCGCGAGCGCTCACGTCGTCGAACTCCTCGATCAGTCGGGTGAGGCGCTCGGAACGGGCTTCGAGATCGGTGATGGCCGACGACAGGTTCCCCGCCATCCGGTCGAGCGAGTCGCCGAACGCCCCGGGAACCGACCGATCGAGAACCGGATCGTCGAAGGACTCGGTCGCGAGCGCCTCGGCCTGGCGGTCGGTCACCCGAAGCGTCTCGTGCATTCTGGCGAACGAGGTCGCGAGCGAACCGATCTCGTCGGGTTGGTCGATCGTCGGCGACGCCACGTCTAACGACCCGGACGCGATCGTCTCCGCGCTCGATTCGAGTTCCCGGAGCGGGGCGATAACGTCCTCGCGCACGATGAGCGCCGTGTTGAGAAAGGCGACGGTCGCCAGGGAGAGCAACGCGCCGACGGCGACGAGGGCGGCCGTCCCCTCGAAAGTGACGACGACCGCCGCGAGCGCGAGACCGGCCGCGAACTGGAGGCCGACGGCCACCATCATCTTCCGCTCGATCGATCCGTCGATGCCGAGCAGGTCCATCGTCCCCCAGAGCAGTCGTCCGTACGCCGAGCCGATGTCGTTTGAGAGGGCATGATCCGATGCCGTGTCGTACATAAACGGTGGGTTTCGGGGGCAGTATATAAGCGGGGCGAGCGCTCCCGCGCAGTGAAACCGGCCGATATCGGGGGTAAGTGGGCCGTCGGGCGAGCGATCAAACTACCCGGAACACCCGTATCGTGTCCCGCGGGGTCGGTTCGCGGATCAGCTGTGCGAGGCCGAGCTCGGTGAACACCGCTTTCCAGTCGCGGTGATACAGCGGGAACTCGTCGTCGACGTAGCTCACGGCCGACTCGCCGCGGCCGCGATCGGGGCTGTTACCCTCGTTTTCGGCGGTGACGAGCAGATCGTCCGTGAGACGGGCGATCGCTTCGAACACCCACTCGTCGTCGGGGTGGATGTGCTGGAGCGTCTCGACGGAGTAGACGACATCGAAGCCGCCCGCCGGCAGCTCCGGGACGATATCCTCTATCGACCCCGCGTGGAACGTCCCCGTCTCGGCGAGGCGGGGGTAGTTGTCGGCCATCACGTCGAAGGCCTCCTCGTTGATGTCGATACCGGTGAGATCCCCGTACCCGTCCTCGAGCAGGTGCGCGAGGTGTCGGCCGGAGCCACAGCCGACCTCCAGGATCGACGCGTCGTCGGCGGCGTAGTGAGAGAGCACGCGCCCGAGCGTCCGGCTCACTTCGTTCGGCCCGATCCGGGCGTAGTACGTCGGCGAGTACTTTCCGTCGCGCTCCGCCCAGTCGCGGCGGACGTCCTCCGGGTCCATGCCCGAGCGGAGGGCACAGAGTCACATAAACGGCGTCATGCGTCGGGGGTGTCGGAACGACGGCGGCGGACGCGCGGTGGACGGTCAGTACCGTCTCGCGATCGACCGAGTAACCGCCCGTCGCCGGTCGGAGAGCGCCCGGATCCCATCAAGCACCGACGAGACGACGGGAAGCGGCGTGTCGAGCGGTCGGTAGAGGTACTCCTGGAGGAGCGTCCCCTTCGAACGTCGCATGCGTCGATCGTTCGTATGGATGTCGCGCTGGCGGTCCTCGAGCAGCCGTTCGCACTCCTCGACGGCGTCGACGAGGGCCGCCTCGTGTTCGAGAAGCTCCTCGAACGAACAGCGATGGAGGCCCCTCGGATCGATCCGTTCGACGACCGGCTCGATCTCCCGGAGCCGGGACCGTGCGTTCACGACCGACTGACGCTCCGTAGCCAGCGCTTCGAGGTGTCGTTCGCGCTCGAGGGCGGAGGCGGAGGACTGCTGGACGAGCAGCTCCCGGACGGGGGGTGTAAGGCCCGTGTCGCCGTCGACCACCGCCGCGAGGTCCGCCCCGAACTCGGCGGCGGCGTTCTCGACGAACGGTTCGCCGTAGACCTCATCGTAGCCGGGGACGGACATGACCGTCTCGCGGTACCGCTCGCGGACGGCCTCAAGGGATCCGCTATCCGCGTTCCGTCCCGCGAGCGCCGCCGGCGGCGATCCGGCGTTCGATCGGGGGGTGACCGAAATCGACGCCACTTCGTCGGCGAACGCCTCGAACGCGTCGCGCTCGGCGGCGGTGAACTCGCGTTCGTCGTCGATCTCCTCGACCGCCTCCCGTATGTAGCCGCCGGCGAAGAACGCGCCGGTGATCCACTGGCGGTTCGCGAACCAGTACAGCACGTACTCCTTGCTGGCGAGGAAATACAGGAGCTGGAGGGCGTGTACGTACAGAGCGCTCCAGACAGTCCAGGCGAATTGGAGCAGCCAGATCGGGGTGATCTTCGGGAACAGGAGAACGCTGAACAGGAGACCGAAACCCGAGGCGACCAGCCGCCACCCCGGGGCCGCGAGGGCGTCCGATAGTCCACGAACGTTCATACTGTACGCACTCATCCGTACGATATTAGTTTTCAGGGTCGGTCGATCGGGCGGCGTGTGACGCCCGGTGCAAACGGTTAACTCCCCGGGATCCGGGGGTTGTGACGATGGTCGACAGATCGGTCCGTCCGCGCCGGATCGCCGTCGGGGTCGGGCTCTGGACGCTTCTGTATCTCGGCATCTCGGCCGCGCTCCTCGGGACGTTTTCACTCGCGGGAGCCACGCCACCGCCGGGGACCGCCCTCGTCACGGTCGCGTTCGCTCTCGGCGTCGTCGTCACAGGGCTCGCGTTTCTGGCCGTCGTCATCGACCGGCTGCTCTTCTCGCGGGAGCCGACGGGGTTTCTGACGCGACAGTCGGTCTGGGTAATTGTGCTCGTCGGTCTGACGGTGGTCGCGACCGGGATCATCGTTCGAAGCGTCGTCGTGACGCCGGGGAACGCGGTGTTGCTCGGGATCGTGGCGGCGCTCCCGACGACGATGGTACTTTTCGCCGCCGTCAACGTCGTCCGGTACCGGTCGATGGAACACCGCGCGTGAGCGGATCGGTCGGGGGGCGGATCACTCGGCCGTCGAGACGATCTTGACGACATCGCCTTCGGCGAGTTCGTGCCCCTCGCCGATGCGCCGCCGCCGCCTCGCGTCGACGGCGTGGAGGTAGCCGTCGCCGATGTCCGAGTGGACGGCGTAGGCGAGATCCGTCGGCGTCGCGTCGGTCGACAACAGGAACGCATCCGGGAGGACGTTCCCCTGGCCGTCGGTCCAGCGGGTCTCGTTCTCCACCGGGTAGACCGTGATGCGATCGAGGACGCCGTAGACGGCCTCGTCGAGGGCGGCCTGCACGCCGGTTCCGTCCCACCGGTCGACGACGGAGCGGATCCGATCGAGACCGTCCCGCTGGGCGTCGGAGACATCACCGACGATCGAGAACGCGTCGTCGCCGGGGTCGTACGCGACGGCGCCCGCCTCCGCCGCCGTCCGCAACGCGAGTTCGCCCGCTGCGGTGCAGGGGATCACGCGGTCGGCCGACGCCCGGAGCCGCTCGACGTTCCCGTCGGGGGCGATATCGGCTTTGTTCGCCACGACGACGATCGGCTTCGTCCGGGCCCGAAGCAGCCGGGCGAGCGCCTCGCGGTCGTCGGCCGTCCACGCCATGGGGTCCGCGGGGTATTCGAGTTCCCGGAGCACGGCCGCGACATCGTGTTCGGTCGCGCCGACACCAGTGAGAAGCTCCGTCAGCGCCGCCTCGATATCGAACTCGGGGGAACGCGACCCACGCTCGATCGTCTCCCAGTTGCGGTCGATGATCCCGGCGAGCCACAGGTCCATCTCCCGCTCGACGAACTGCACGTCCTCAACGGGGTCGTAGGAGCCGACTTCGACGGGGTCGCCGGCCTCGTCGGTCCCGCCAGAGGCGTCGACGACGTTGAGGATGATATCGGCGTTCGTCAACTCGTCGAGGAACTGGTTGCCGAGCCCTTTTCCCTCGTGGGCGCCGGGGACGAGCCCGGCCACGTCGAGTAACTCGACCGGGACGTAGCGCTTGCCGTTCCGGCAGCGCTCGTCGCCACATCGATCGTCGAGATCGAGGCAGGGACACCGCGTCCGGGCGTGACTGACCCCCCGGTTGGCGTCGATCGTCGTGAACGGATAGTTGCCGATGTCGACATCGGCCCTCGTCGCGGCCTTATAAAACGTCGACTTGCCGGCGTTTGGTTTGCCGGCGAGGGCGACCGAAAGCATGGTCCGGCTACCGGAGGCTCGCGTATATGTGTCACGATGGTACCGGCCCCGGCCGTCGTTACGGCTCCGGGCCGTCGTCGCCGGTCTCCGCGTCGGCGATGATCGCCGCGACGTCCTCGTCCGGTCGACCGTTCCGGTCGCGCCGCCGATCCGACTCCCAGCTGAACCGACCCGCCGAGACGGGGCGGATCGCCGGTTCGGGATCCCGCTCGACCGGGAGCTCGCCGTCGCCGAGGGGGACGACCGCCGGGATCGGTTCGGCCCCCTCATCCGGGTCGCCGGAAGCGTCGTCGGTCGGGGCGCCGCTGTCGGGCGCGTCAGCCGGGTCGCTTTTCGGCTCGGCCGCGGATTCGTCGCCTTCGGGCGCGTCCGCCGATCCCTCGGCAGCGGTGTCGGCTGGCCCCTTCTCGGGGCCGGCGTCGGCGGCGTCCTCGAAGGTGATCCCCTCGCGGGCCCGTATCGTTCCGTCGACCGTCGCGGCCTCGGAGAGCACACCCCCTTCACAGGAGATGTCGCCGCGGACGTGGACGCCGGGGGCAACCGTCACGTCGCCGCCCCGGGTGGTTACGTCGCCGTGGATCACGGTGTCGCGGCCGATCCGGATGTCGCCTTTCGCCCGGAGGCTGCCGAACACCTCGGTGCCGGAACCGACCGTCAACTCGGTAGCGCGGATGTTGCCGTGGAGCCGGCAGTCGTCGCCGATGGTCGCGGGCGTCGAGACCCGCCAGGCGTCGTCGGAGACGCGTGATCCGCGCGGGATCCGCGCGGGGTCGGCCCCGGAGCCGTCGGCGAACGCCGCCTCCGCGACCTCCTCGGCGGCTTCCTCCTCGCCGATCCGGAGCAGGTGCGAGAGATAGACGAACAGGAAGACGATAGTCGGCATCGGGTTCCGGATAACGATCCAGCCGTTCGCCTCGAACCCCTCCTCGATGTCGACGTCGTCGCCGATATCGAGGTCGCCGGAGACGATGAGTTGGCCGGTGATACTGACGCGCTCGCCGAGGTAGGCGTCGCTGCCGACGAGGACGTTGCCGTCGACCTCACACCACATATCGAGCCGGCAGTCGCCGTCGGCCTCGATGTCCCCGCCGACGGTGACGCGCTCGCCGGCCACGACGCCGCCGCCGCGGACGCCGAGCTCGATGACGCTCTGTCCGCCGATGAGGACATCACCGTCGGTGACGAGGTCGTGTTCCGCCACGTGGGTCCCGTCCGGGATCACGAGTTCGTCGAGTGGCTCCGAACCGAACACGGTGTAGCTCTGTTCGTCGGGCGTATTAACCCCTCCGGCGGTGTCTGACGCGGGGCTGACGGCGTTCGTGGCCGGATCGCGTCCGCGGCGTCCCGAACCGCTCTCGTGTCGCTTATGTTCGGGAGCGACAAACTGTGGGTATGACCGTTCTCTCGTTCGATCAGGAGGGGATCGATGTCGTTTACGACGGCACCGAGTTCCGCATGGAGAAGGCGCTCGTCGAGGAGGCGACACGGAAGAGCTACCCCGACGTGACCGACCACGAAGTGTTGCAGCTGATCGAGGCGGACCCGTCGCTGTCCGGCGAACCACGGCGTATCGCGGAGATACTCGACTGACGGTCGCGCGGACCGCAGGGGCGAGCGATAGGTATAATCCCTCGGGCCCGGATCATCACGTATGGACGGCGCCGACATACGATCGAAGCTCGATCACGACTCCTTTATCGCCGCCGGCGGCACTGTCGCGGCGTACGGGCTCGTGATTCTCGGGATGACGTTGCTCCTGTTCGGAGTTCCGTACCTGCTCTTCGTGCTGTTTTGACCCCCGGTCGCCGCCCCCGGCTCACCGGACGTCGGGCGCGTCCTCGTCCGTCCGCCCCGGGAGCTCCAGTTCGATCTCCAGTTCCGGGTCGTCGACGCCCTCGTAGTCGATCGCCAGTTCGACCGGCTCCCCGAACGCGAACGGCAGCTCCCACTCGTCGGTCGCGAGGGTCACCTCGTCGCCCGCCCGGAGCTCCTCGCCGAGCGCGATCAGGAACGAGCCGGCGTCCTCGGCGGAGAGCCGGTAGGTCTCCTCGAAGTTTCGGCCGGCGGTGATCGTCGTCGTCTCGGTGTCGGTGGCGTCGTCGCTCATGCTCGTATCGGGAGTTGATGCCGCCGCAAAATGGGTGTGTCGGTCGGGTGGTCGGGACGGATCCCGCTACGCGAACGTCTTCGAGACCTCGTCGGCCTCCTCCTCGGCGCGTTGGATCTTCCGCCAGGCGCCCTCGAAGTCCTCGGTGGTGACCTCGACGCGGTCGTCGCGGATGGCGTACATGCCGGCCTCCGTACAGACGGCCTTTATGTCCGCGCCGGAGGCGCCGGCCGCGAGATCGGCCAGCTCCGCGAAGTCGACGTCGTCGGAGACGTTCATCCCGCGGGTGTGGATCTCGAAGATCATCTCGCGGCCCTCGAAGTCCGGCTTCGGAACCTCGATGAGCCGGTCGAAGCGGCCGGGGCGGAGGATGGCCCGATCGAGCATATCGAAGCGGTTCGTCGCCGCGATGATCGAGATCTGGCCCCGGTCCTCGAAGCCGTCCATCTCGGCGAGCAGCTGCATCATCGTTCGCTGGACCTCGGCGTCGCCGGAGGTCTTCGACTCGGTCCGTTTGGCGGCGATCGCGTCGATCTCGTCGATGAAGACGACCGCGGGCTCCTGTTGGCGGGCGAGCTCGAAGAGGTCGCGGACGAGCTTCGCGCCCTCGCCGATGAACTTGTGGACGAGCTCGGAGCCGGCCATCTTGATGAACGTCGCATCGGTCTGGTTCGCGACGGCCTTCGCGAGCATCGTCTTGCCGGTCCCCGGCGGGCCGTGCAGGAGGACGCCCGAGGGCGGGTCGATACCGACTTCGTCGAACATCTCCGGGCTCTCGATCGGCATCTCGACCGTCTCGCGGACCTCGTCCATCTGCTCGCCGATGCCGCCGATGTCGGCGTAGGAGACGTCGGGCGATTGGTCGACCTGCATCACGCGGGCGCGAACGTCGGTCTCGCTGTCGAGCTGTTTGACGATCGACAGGGAGTTGTTCACCGCGACGCGGTCGTCCGGGGAGAGCTCCTCGCGCATGTCGCCGGTGACCTCGGTGAGCGCCTCCTGGTTGTTGCCGTGCTGTTTGATGATGACGCCCTCCCCGGTGAGCTCCTGTACCGTGGCGACGAAGAGCGGCGACTGCTTGAGCTTCTTGTTCTCGTGGGTCAGCCGCTCGAGCTTCTGTTGGTACTTGTTGTTCTCGGCGTTGGCGTCGAGCAGCTTGTCCCGCATCTCGTCGTTCTGTTGTTCGAGGATCTCCAGCCGTTCCTCGAGCGCTTCCAGTTTTTGCTTCTGTGACGCGTCGTCCTCGTAGGGGAGGTCGACGTCGTCAACAGTGTCGCTCATTACCTCGACTGTAACGCCCGTATTCATAAGAGGCTTCGGGTCATGCCAGATCTTGTACCGTCGGCACGTCCCCTAAAGCCCACGGAGAACCCGTTTATTCCCGATTTATACGGTTTGGGTTACGCCCGGCGTTCCCCGTCGGGGGTCGATCGGGGGGCGAGCTGTATGGGAGACGGCATCGGTCCGACGGGGTATCAGTCCGACGGGGATCGTACACCGATCCGACAGGGAAGGCGACACCGACCCGACGGAAACCCACGCCGTGGGGACGAGGTGATCGAAATCCTCCCGGATACGTCGGCGGGCGGGATA
>OBKM01000020.1_pt1 | contig 57258 bp, 39 predicted proteins | sample 1519691 | NCBI WGS metagenome assembly OBKM01 (sample SAMEA37050418, study PRJEB22526) | metagenome | biome: saline pan; feature: lake; material: water | place: Egypt | collected 2015 | depth 0.5 m
GTCATGGGGTGTGGTGGTGGGTGTAAGGATGTAGGGTTGGATGTTTGGAGGTGTGTAGAGTTGGATATATGGGTGGATGTTTGTAGGTGTGTAGGGTAGTCGGAATGGGGGAGAGAGGGAATGGAAGAACGAATGCACGCGTCTCATTTTCATACGTCCACACCTCTCCACTTTCATCCCTTCACACTTTTCCCACTTACACACTTCCCCACCTCCATACCTACGCACTTCCCCACCTTCCCACCGCTACTCGATCCGGCGGACCGTCACGGGCTGTCCGCCGTCGTGGTCGGCGCTGAGGTCGAGCTGGAGCGCGACCGCCTCCGACACGTCCATGATGTGCTCATCATCAATTGGGCCGCGATCGATGACGCGAGCAAAGGTCCGGCGTCCGGTTTCGGGGTTTGTGATAAGCACGAGCGTTCCGAACGACCAGTCGGGGTGGCTGACCACGAAGTCGTCCGGTTCGTAGGTCGTACCGCTGGCGGTAAGCCGGCCTTCGAAGGGCTCGGGGTAGACGGCTACGGGACCCTCAAGCTCCACCTCGGGCCAGAGGGGGTCCGCAGAAGGACTTGGGGCTCCGCGCCCGGGAATACGCAGCCGCTGACCGGGCTCGATGAGCTCATCGTCGGCCAGGCGGTTCGTTTCCCGTAGTGCTCGCACGCTCACGCCATACTGGGCGGCTATGTCGAAAATCGACTCTGTATCTTCAACCTCGTGCGTGGGGATGGAGAACTCTTCGGGAAGCCGGAGCACGCGCCCCGGTGGAAGCGGATCGGTCCACTCTCCGTTCAGTTCGAAGAGCCGGTTGGCCGCGACGCCAAACCGAAGCCCCACCGTGTAGAACGTATCCCCCTCGCGGATGGTGTAGGTGCCGTACGCCATCGGATCGATCGGCTCGTCGATGAGCACCTCTTCGGCGGGCACCTCTGCTACGGGCCAACTGCCCGGGGTAATGGCCTGATCAGGAACGTCCGGTTCTGCTTCTTCTGGATCCTCTTCAGACGGATCCTCTTCGGACGGATCCTCTTCGGACGGATCCTCTTCAGGCGAGTCCTCTTCGGACGGATCCTCTTCAGGCGAGTCCTCTTCAGGCGGATCTGGCTCTTCCGCTGCGGGCTCTTCCGCGACAGGCGGATCGTCTTCTGCAGGCTCGTCGGGAGGAGCCTCGGCAGGGTCGTCGGCGTCAGTCGCTATCGAAACGATGAGCTCTTGCTCAGCCTCGATGGCGGTGCCCTCAATATCATTCCACTCCTGAAGCCTCTCTATGGAGACTTCGTACGCCTGGGAGATGCTGAAGAGCGTTTCACCGGGCTGGACCTCGTGAAAGGTGGTGTCGGCCTCGACCTCCTGCGCCTCTGCTACAGAAATAATGCCAAACAGCCATACGCCAACTGCAATGCATGCCGCGATCCGAACCATGGTTTCCAGCAAACTACTGATCAGTCCTCTTCAAATCCGACACCGCGTGCTGCCATGAGCGCATCCTGCAGCTCTGAAAGGGTTTTTTGCTCTCCCTGCTCACGGGCTACCTCAATGCCGTCCTCATACGTCGAGATGGCTTCCTCTTTGCGGTCGAGGCGCTCGTAGAGCTTCCCCAGATGGTAATACGTTCCTACGTAATCGGGATCGGTCTCGATCAGCCCTTCGAAAAACTCCAGGGCATCGTCGATCTGACCGCGGTTGAGGTATTCTTGAGCGAGGGCAAATCGGGTGAACGGATCATCCGAGTCTTCTTCGTAAAACTGGAGCAGTTGGCTGAGCCGGTCCATGGCAGCTGAGCTTTATCTCGATGGGTAGCGAGGCGCCATTCGTACGCGTCGCGCCGGTTGATGTTACCAGTACCGGTCCCATGCACCAGCCAGCGCGCGTTGCCTGCAAGCCAGCCCTACTCGAAGTAGACGACCAGTTGGATTTCGAACGAGCGCGCCGTCTCGATATGCTCTTCATGGTCGATACCCAGTACCGCGATTCCCTGAAACGCTTCGACGCGTTGCAGAAAGTACTCGATGGAGGTTGGCTCCTCCTCTCCTCCGAGCGTGTCAGGATGGCGCCAGTCGAAGAGCATGTCTACGTGCTCAAAATACAGGATCACATCTTGCTCGGGCGCTGCGTCGAACGTCTTGCGGAGGCTGCTCTGCGTTTGTATGCGACGCTCGCCGACGAGGGACGGCATATCAAACTGATGGACGTTGGCCACAACGCGGTCGGCCAAGTCCGCCAGCGCCTGCTGGTGCTGCATTCGCTGGCCTCCTGCGAATATGATTCCTACCCCCTCGCCGTCTTCATAACGCTCGACAAGATCCTCGAGCGCTGTCTCGTACGCGTCCTCCTCGTGAGAAACGGAAATAACCTGATCGGCCGGACCGGAACTGGCGTCTGCGGACATGGTCGTGAAGCGGTTGATGCAGGAGGCGCGGAGGTCTCACGCCAACAGTCTTTTGCTGGGCTTCACATGTACAGAGTACCGATCATTATGATCACTGTTGTGCGCTATTTCTTCATGCCGCCCTTCGGTCAAAAGCGCACGTGCCCGGTGCTAGCCTGTACTTTGCATGGCAGCTGCAATCCCATTGATGCTGATGAACAGCGGATCGCGAAGAGCGTCACGGCCGGATGCATCAGCGTCGCGGTAGCGCTGCAAGAGCTCGATCTGCAGTAGATTGAGCACATCGGTGTACGGATTGCGCAGCCGAATCGACTCCTTGAGGACGGGATTATTGTCAAACAGCGCTTCCTGTTCGGTGATCTGCAGAATCGCATCCTCAGCCCGCTCGAACTCGTCGACGATCCAGTCGTGGTACGGAGCTTCAGGATCGGCGGCCAGTGCATTGTTGTACCGCCGTGCGATCGGGAGCCGTACGCGCGCCATCTCGCGCTGCGCGCTATCCAACACCGCCTGAAAGAACGGCCACGTGCGATACATCTGGCGAAGCATGTCGAGATGGCCCGCATCTTCTTCCAGTATGGCAGCAAGCCCCGTGCCCGTGCCGTACCAGCCTGGAAGGATGTACCGTGTTTGGGTCCAGGCAAACACCCATGGAATGGCACGCAGGCTGTCGAAGTCCACCTTATCACCCGATCGTGACACCGGACGCGAAGCAATCGGCAGCCGGCTGATCTGCTGGATGGGCGTCACCTGCGTGTACCACGTCCACCAGTCGGGATCATTGAGAAGCGTGCGATACTGCGCCATCCCTTCGCGAGCGATGCGATCCACAAGCGCCGCCGGCTCCGAGTCGACCGGATGGCGCGTCGGGCCGTTGGCCGGCGCTACCTCGAGCGGGCTGTCCGGGCCCCGTGCCGTCGACGTCAGCATGGCACTCACAATCTGCTCGACGTGGCGACGTGCGATCTGGCGCTGGGCGTAGCGGAACGAGATAATCTCTCCCTGCTCGGTAAATCGGATGCGCCCGTTGTGCACTACGGGCGGCATCGCACGGATCGCCTGGTACGTGCGCCCGCCGCCCCGGCCCACGCTTCCGCCCCGGCCGTGAAAGAGGCGCACGTCGACGTCATGGGCGCGGCACGTCTGTCCAAGCTCCTCGATGGCTTTGTGCAGCGCCCAGTTTGCCATCCAGTACCCCCCATCTTTATTGCTGTCCGAATACCCCAGCATGATCTCCTGAAACCCGTCGCGCGCTTCCAGCTGCGGAGCGTAGGCCGGATGGTTGAAGAGCGCCTCCATTCGCTCGTCGGCCCGCTCCAGGTCGTCGATCGTCTCGAAGAGCGGCACGAAATCGAGGGGCGACGTAAACGTCCCGTCTTCCTCCACCTCGCCCAGTCCGACCTCCTTTGCCAGCAGCATGGGCTCGAGCAGGTCGCTCACCGTGTGCGTCATGCTCACGATGAAGCTGCCAATGGCGGCGGGCTCTTCGCGATAGATATCGCGGATGGCGGTGAACGTGCTAATGACCTGCTGCGCCTCCCCGGACAGTTCGTCGGACCGCGGCACGAGCGGGCGCGGATTGCTCAGTTCGTCGGTGAGCACATCCAGCTTTTCCTCTTCCGCGAGCGACGCGTAGTCGTCCGTCACGCCAGCTCGCCGCAGCAGCGTGGTGAGCGCCGATTCAAGCACGCCGCTGTGCTGACGCACGTCCAGCGCTGCAAGATGAAACCCAAACGTCTTCGCCAGCACACGCAGCCGGTGCAAACGCCCAGAGTGCGCGATCGCATTCAGCCCACTTTCTCGGAGGCTCTCCGTGATGAGTTCGAGATCGTCAATAAACCGCGCGCTGTCGTAGGTGGACGCTCCGGACTGCCCGAGCGTGTCGCCCTGGTCGATGACGCGCTGCAGTCGCTTCTGCATGTAGTTGATTTTGAGCCGGTACGGCTCGTTGCGATCGGCGGGAGCGGACGCGCCGTCGGCTGCGAGCTCCTCAGCATCCTCCTCGAGGGAGGCGCGCAGCGCGTCGGAGACTTCCACCTGGCGACGGGAGAGGCTCAGATCTTCGTGCAGCGTATCGAGCTCGCGCACGTAGTGCTCGAGCGTGGCCCGGCGCTGCGTAATAAACGTCCAGCGCGTGACCTCCGACGTCACATTGGGATTCCCATCGCGATCGCTGCCAATCCAGGAGCGATACTTCAGGAAGGCCGGCAGCTCGGCCGTCGTATCGTAGTACCGGCGGAGCGCCTGCTGCACGTCCTGGTGGATCTTCGGGACGGTATTCCAGATGGAGCCGTACAGAAAGTAGTGGCCCTGCTCCACTTCCTCCTGAACGGTGGGGCGCTCCTCGCGGATCTCGTCAGTGCCGAGCAAGAGGGCGATCTGCGTGTAGAGCTCGTCGAGCGCTTCTTCCTGCTCGTCGGGCGTGGCGTCGTTCGATTGCAGCGTGGCCAGGAGGTCGGCAATGCGCCGCTGCTTGCGGAGCACGGTGCGCCGCCGCGCCTCCGTGGGATGCGCCGTGAGGGTCGGCTGGATGTCGAGCTGGCCGATCACGTCGAGCACCTCGTCGAGCGAAGCGCCCTGGTCGTGGAGATCTGCGATGGCTTTCTCGATCGACTCTGGGCGTGGCGCCTCGCCGTCGGTTTCATCCTGAATGACAGGCAGCCTGTCTGCTCCCGACTGGCGGGCGCGACGCCGGTTGATGCGAATGATCTCCTGCTGCTCGGCCTTGTTGACTAGGTGAAAGTAGGCCGTGTAGACCCGGGCGAGGGTCTTGATCTCTTCCGTAGAGAGCGACCGGATGATATCCGCCGCTTCGTCGCGTGGGGCGTCGCTCCCTTCACGAGCCGCTTTTCGGCAGAGCAGCCGCAGCTCCTCAACGCGGTCCAAGATGCCCGGATCTTGCTGCTCGGCCACTAATCCGAGCATCGATCCCACCAGGTTCACCTGCGTGCTCAGCGGCTCAGAGATGCCACCGCCCTCCGTCTCGATCGTGATATCCTGCCAGCGTGCCATAATCTGCCGCTACCATCTGATTGAAGATTTAATGCACCTCCAACATAGGGGACAGCGCTAAAGGATAACAGGTGGATTGACTCCGCCGTCTACCAAAAGTGCAAAAAGATTAATCACAGTTTGTCCGCTATCCGATCCTCGTAGGTGCGCGGGTCGACGTAGACGGAGCCGATGCGCAGGGTCGTAATGCCGTCCATCGATCGAAGGGGTGTGTGCAGGATTACCTCCTGGTCGGACGGCCAGCTGTCTTCGACGATGCCGAGCTCCCGAACCCATCCGCCGGTCGTGCAAAGCGCCACGAGCCGATCGCGCTCGAACCGGGGATACGGCCACACGGCGAGCGGCGGCCAGTGCACGGATCGCGAGTCAGCCCTGTCAAAGGCCATGGCGGGTCGCACGTTCGGATGTAGGAATCTGCAGCTTTCGAAAGCACGCGTTAATACTCGTATCCGGTAGCCTCCTCTTCCGTAAATCGCACGCCGAGCCCCTCGGCGACGCGATTCACGAAGTTAAAGTAGCTCGTAATCAGATTCACGTTCAGGATTTCTTCCTCTTCCAGTCCAGCCTCCCGGAGCGCGTTGATATCGGCTTCCGTGATGCTGTTCGGATCGCGCGTGAGTCGGACGCCGTAGTCGAGGATCGCACGCAGCCGCTCGGTGAGGTCGGCCGACTCGTACGATTCAATAAGCTCGTCGATGCGCTCCTTATCGTTCCAGTAGGCGTTGAGCGCCTCCGCGTGGTGGCGGATGCAGTAGTCGCATCCGTTCTCTGCGGATACGACCGTTGCCAGCGCCTCTCGCTCGGCGCGGCGCAGCCCGGATTGCCCGAAGAGGAGCGTGTCGTACAGCGCGAGGTGCTCCTGCAAAGCGTCGGGATTCAAGCTGTGGACGCGCAGGATATTGGACAGCTTGCCGCGGGCCGCGATCACCTCGTCGTACACGGCGCTCAGTTCGTCCGGGGCATCGTTAGGGTCGATCGTTTCAATCCAGGCCATAATAAAAGAGGGGGCTCAGGTGAGCGGGTCGCTTCGAGGGGCAAACCTAGAAACCAGCTTGCCCATACGCGCATTGTGGGTTGCAGTAGCCGCGCGGACGTTTCACGCGTCGGCGAGCGCGGCCTCCAGCCGTTCCCCGAGGCGATCGACGATAATCCGCCCGATGTTGAGCGAGGCCGTCGCTGCAGGGGAGGCGACGTTTACCGCATTGATCACGCGCTCCGACTCAACGAACAGAAAGTCGTCCACCAGCTCGCCGTTTGGGCGCAGCGCCTGCGCTCGCACGCCGGCCGGCGCCGGAATTAGATCGTCGGCTTCGACCTCGGGGATAAGGTGGCGCGCCGCGCGCAGGTAGGCCGTCTTGCTGAGGGACTGCCGCAGCTCCAGCAGCCCCTTCTGCCAGTATTTCAGGCTCAGCCGAATGAACCCGGGATAGGTGAGTATGTCTAGCAGCTCAGGAATGTTGACCGTATCGAACGTATATCCCTCTCGGGCGAATGCCAGGACGGCGCTGGGTCCGCACTCAACGCGCCCGTCGACCATGCGCGTAAAGTGAATGCCAAGAAAAGGAAACTCCGGGTCTGGCACCGGATAGATGAGGTGGTTGCAGAGATGCCGCGCCTCCGGGCGCAGCTCGTAGTACTCTCCGCGAAACGGAACGATCTTGACGCCCGGATCCTCGCCGCTCATCCGCGCGATCTCGTCGGCATAGAGTCCCGCGCAGTTGACAACATGCGGCGCTCGAACCGCGCCGGCCGTCGTTTCCAGTGTCACCTCGTGCCGCCCCACGTCCATCGCATGGACCTCAGCGCTGGTGATGACGTCATGGCCGCGCTCTCTGACGATGGCCGCCATCCGCTCCGTCATGCCTGCGTAGTCTACAATGCCTGCCCCTGGAACGCGCAATGCTTCGATGCCGCGCGTATGCGGCTCGATCTCCCGCAGCGCCTCCGGTCCGATGCGCGTGCATTCGACGTTGTTCTGCTTCCCTTTCTCTTCGACCTTGCGCAGCTCAGCTCGCTCTTCTTCCGTGACTGCTACTACGACCTTCCCGCACATTTCGTAGTCAACGCCCTCGCGCTCGCAGAATTGGATGAGCGCGCGCTTTCCCTCTCGACAGTTTCGCGCCTTGAGGGAGCCGGGGGTGTAGAACACGCCGGAGTGGATCACGCCCGAGTTGCGCCCGGTCTGATGGGCAGCAACATGGTCTTCCTTTTCGACAACAGCGATCGCAGTGTCGGGATACGTCTCGGAGAGACGATACGCCGTGGCCAGTCCAACGATGCCTCCGCCAATAATCGCAACGTCACAGGTGTGCATGATCCAGGAAATGAGATGATGAGAATCGGAGATGCGACCTGACCTGTGCAACAAGCAGTCTGCGGAATTAGTTCAGCACGCTAGATTTGCCTGCTTCCCCTCCTGCCTCTCCGCATGATTCGCTTTCTCCCCTTTGCCCTCATGGTAGGCAGTCTATGGTAGGCAGTCTCCAATCTCCTACCCGTTTTCTTTCCTTTTCTGCTTGCACCCCCGGATGTCAACATTCATTTTGGTAATGTTCGAAGGCGCAGCCTCATTTTTCCGATCAACCCTCTCGCAGCCATGGCCCATTCCTCACTTCGCGTAGGTCTACTTACCGGCGGGGGAGACTGCCCCGGCCTGAATGCCGTCATCCGTGCCGTCACGAAGAGCCTGATCCTCAAAGACAACGCTGAAGTCATCGGCCTCGAAGATGGCTTCGAAGGACTCGTAGAGCGTCAGGTGCGGCCCCTTACGTTCCGTGACGTCAGCGGCATCCTCACGCAGGGCGGCACGATTCTCGGCGCCAGCAATAAAGCAAATCCGTTCAACTACCACCCGCGGGGCGGCGCCGACGTGTCGGCACAAGCCGTGGAGACGTACCGCTCGCTCGACCTCGACGCGCTCATCGCCATCGGTGGTGACGGCACGATGACCGGGGCCCACCGCTTTCAGGAGCTCGGCCTCAACATCATCGGCGTTCCCAAAACCATCGACAACGACGTGGTCGGCACCGACCGCACGTTCGGGTTCGACACCGCCGTCACCATCGTCACCGAGGCGCTCGACCGCATCCACACGACGGCGCAGAGCCACCATCGCATCATGATTGTCGAGACGATGGGCCGCTATGCCGGATGGATCGCCCTGCACGGGGGCGTCGCCAGCGGATCCGATATCATCTTGATCCCCGAGCTCGAGTTTGAGATGGATGAGATCATCCGGGTGTGCAAAGAGCGCGAGTCGACCGGCCAGCGCTTCACGATCATTGCCGTGGCCGAGGGCGCCAAGCCGAAAGGCGGCGAGCAGGTCGTCGAGCAGCGCGTGGAGGACAGCCCCGACCCCATTCGTCTCGGCGGCATTTCGAAGTGGATCGAGCACGAACTCCAGCCCAACGTCGACAGCGAGGTGCGCACGACCATCCTTGGGCATATGCAGCGCGGCGGCACGCCTACTGCGTACGACCGTAACCTGTCCACGCTTTACGGCGCGCATGCGGCAGCCCTGGTGGCGGAAGAGAAATTCGGCCGGATGGTAGCTCTGCAAAACGGCGAACTGACCAGCGTGCCGCTCGAGACGGTCGCCGGCGACATGCGCACGGTGCCGCATGATGCGCCTATGCTGGCCGCAGCTGATGCGGTCGGTACGTCGTTCGGGGTGGAAGACTTCGAAACTTCCATGAGCGGGGCAACAGGCGCCGCCATGAGCTAATCCGCATCTCTGCTCCTCATCTGTAGTCGACTGCTATGCACGTTTTTCTGACCGGCGGCACTGGATTTATAGGAAGTTACGTCTTGCGCGCCTTGCTCGACGCAGGCCACACGGCGCGGTGTCTCGTTCGAACGCCCGGCGCGCAGCTCGTCGAGAAAAGCCACCGCGTTGAGACGGTGCTGGGTGACGTGACGAATCCTGACTCGCTACAGCGCGCCGTGGAAGGATGCGATGCGGTAATGCACCTCGTCGGCATCATTGAAGAGCAGCCGGCCCGGGGCGTTACCTTCGAGGCCGTACACGTCACCGGTACCATTCATATGGTTCGCGCGGCGCAGGCCGCCGGCATCGACCGGTTCGTGCACATGAGCGCCAACGGCGCCGATCCGGACGGCAGTACTGACTATTACACAACGAAGTGGCGCGCTGAGCAAGTCGTTCAGGACGCCCACTTCGACCACTGGACTATCTTTCGGCCGTCGATCGTGTTTGGCGATCCGGGGACCAGTCGCCTCGAGTTCGCCTCCCGCCTGGCGCGAACGCTCGTTCGTCCCTTTCCCGTGCTTCCCATCTTCGGCACAGGCACGTATCGCCTGCAGCCCATCGCTGTAGAGATGCTGGCCGAGGCGCTCGTGCAAGCCCTCACGCGCGACGCGGCCCACGAACAGGTTTTCTGCGCAGCCGGCCGCGATGCCATCACGTACACCGCTGTGCTCAACCGGATCACGCGGGCCCTCGGCCAATCGCATAAGCCCAAAATTTTCATTCCGCTCTGGCTGGCGCGACCGATGGTGTATGTGCTGGGACGGTTGGGATTGATCCCCATTTCCCCTCACCAGTTCGAAATGCTCGTCGGCGGCAACACCTGTGACTCGGACGCTTTCTTCGAGGTCTTCGACGTGCCTAATATTCCCTTCACTCCTGAAAACCTGCTGTACACGCAGTACAGCTAGCGCGGACGGCGCCCGGCAGGCAACTCTTCGCGTTTATTTTTTGCACAAACGCTACACGGTCGCCCTCGCCGTTTCCTACGTTAAGCGACGATGCTACCACTGATCGCTCACCCCCCCTGATCCCCCTATGAGTACCCCCGACGATACCTCGTCTTCGGAATCCAGCTCTTCCTCAACCAAGCACGTCGCCGTCTCCGGCAACATTGGTGTAGGCAAAAGTTCGCTCACCGAACTGCTCAGCGACTATTTCGGATGGGAAGCCTACTACGAACAGGTGGACGACAATCCCTATCTGACGGATTTCTACAATGACATGCGGCGCTGGTCGTTTAACCTGCAGGTGTACTTCCTGTCGAGTCGATTCAAGCACCAGCAGGAGATCGAACAAGCCGACCATTCGGTGGTCCAGGACCGATCCATCTATGAGGACGCCGAAATCTTCGCCCGCAACCTGCACGAGATGGGGCTGATGAGCAAGCGAGACTATGAAAACTACTCGGAGCTCTTCTCGATCATGACGTCGTACCTGCAGCCTCCGACGCTGCTCATCTACCTGCGCGCTTCGGTCCCTACCCTTGTCCAACACATTCAGCAGCGCGGACGCGACTACGAGTCGACCATCCGGATTGACTATCTGGAGCGCCTCCAGCGTCACTACGAAACCTGGATCGAAGGCTACGATCTCGGCCCAAAAATGATTATCGACGTGGACGAGCTTGACTTCGTTAACAACGATTCGGACCGACGCGACGTCCTAAACCGTATTGATAGTCGGCTCTTCGGCCTGTTTCCTGACGAGTAGATGCCGTGTTCATGAACGATGATCTGATGTCCAGGATGTTCGTCGTGTCCTGGATGGCCCTGGCTGCGGTTTTCTATCTGGGAGGATTCCCCCTCTCAGTCCAGGCGCAGGACCAGGACCCGCCCGCAGCGCCGGCTGACACGGTGGAGACTGAGACCGGCGCACCCGATGACGACCTCACCATTGAGGATCAGCCGCCTCTGGATTTTGTCGTCGACCGGGGGCGAGATGCCCTCAGCCGGCTCCCAGCGTTCGAAATCGAGCGCGATCTGGCGGCGATGCTTGGCGCTCAGCCCGACGGGTTTCTCTACGATCTCGGAGCGGCGGGCTGGCCCGATGGATGGAGCTGGCGCGGCTGGAGCCCGAATGCCCCCTCGCTGTATCTGGAAGGCCATCCGCATAATGATCCCGTGACGGATCGGCCGCGCTTCGACCTCCTGCCCGCCGAGTTTCTGCGCAACCCGAAGCTCGCTTCCGATCGCAGCGGCGGCGCAGTGGGCGTGCTCACGCGCTTTCGGCCGTACGACGTCATTCGCCCCTACACCGAGATCCGCTATCGCCGCGATGCCGACCATTCCATGCAGAGCGTAGGGGTGGTGCACGCCCAACAGCGGGAAATCGGCTTCCGAGACCAACCCGGCCTCCTCCAGATCGTCGGCGGCTTCTACGGACGCGGCTCGGACGGCGAGTTTCCCAACAGTGATCTCCGGCGCGAGCGTCGCATTCTCGGTCGCCTCCTCTACCGCCAGGAGGGTTGGTCCGTCGAACTCACCAACCTGTCTAGCCGGCGACGCCTGGGCGCCCACACCGGCCTGGTCCAACAGGAACCCTTCAATAGAGTATTCAACCGGGCCATCCCCCAAAACGTCGAGGAGTCTGATGCGCGGCGGCAAACGATCCGCAACGACCTTACGCTTACGACGCGGTTCCCACTGATCCCCGGAACAGACGACCCGCTTCTCACCTCGGGACGCTGGACGTCACAGACGTTTCAGTTTCGGAATGGCGGCAGTGACACGCTCCGCGTGCGCTCGAACAGCATACACCTCCTAGCTCAGCAAAATTTGACCTACGGACGCCACCACCTGGAGCTAGAGGTGGGCGGCACCTTCGACGGGCAGCCCGAAACCGAGGCGCTGTCCGACTCGCTGCGGTCGGTGACCTCGCGCACCCGGTTGCGGGCCCTTGCGCGCGATTCGCTCAGGATCGGTCCCGTTTCGGCCTCTCTTGAGGGCGGCGTGCACCTCGACGACACCCGCGTGTTTCCGTCGTTCTCAGCGCGCTTCTCGCACGATCGCGACGGATGGAGCGTGTTTGCTGAGGGCGAGCTCAGCGGTCAGCCGGTGTCCTGGATTGAGCAACACGGATTTGGCAACACCGTGGAGCCGCTCGGCGACGTACCCAACGGGCAGTCCCTGCAGGGAGCGCTGGGCATAAACGCGACGTGGCGAACGGTTGACATCGGTCTCACCGGATTCGGCCACATAGCGAACGATCCGGTCGACCTCTTCATTACCGACCCTGACGACCGCACGATCGCAGCGGCACGGACGCTGGACGACGCCTACCAGCGTGTTGGGGCTACGCTTACGCTCGGCTGGCGGCGCGATGCAAGCACGGGGTTGTACGCGCACGGCCAGGCCACCACCGTGCAGATGCTTAATGCGGACGCTTCTCCCGAACACAGCCGCGTCGACGACGCGCTGCCGGAAGCCTTCGGTCAGGGCCGCATCGGCGCCCGCTTTGAGCTCTTTGATGAAGACCTCGACATTGACTTCTACCTCCGCGGCCGCGCCTGGACTGCCGTACGCAGCCGGGCCTTCCACGGACCCACAGCGCTTTTTGCCGTTCCAGTGGCGGATGGGTTTCGCATCCAACCTGATGGTACGATTGATGCCATCTTCGAGTCCGTCATTCGAGACACAGCCACCCTCACGCTTGGCTTCGATAATGTGCTGAGCGGAACGCAAGTGCAGCCAGGAGCCATGGTTGTGCCCATCTTCCCCCTGCCGGAGCAGCAGTTTCGCATAGGAGTACACTGGCCGCTTTGGGACTGAATGCATTCGATCGGGATTGGGCGTCTGATTTAGCCTGCGGCTTCGGCCGCCGATAACAGCGGCACATCCCGACGATGGGCCTGCGTGAGACTCCTTTGCAGACCTTTCTCTCTGGACCGCACCACCGCCCGCTCATGAGCACAGCGGAAGATGACGAAACCATTCGCTGCTCCTTCTGCGGCCGCACGTCTCAAGACGGCGTGTCGATCGTAGCCGGCCCGGACGTGTATATCTGCGACCGGTGTGTCGATGAAGCAGCCACGCTTATCCAGGAGGATGACACGTCTGAGCCTCGGTCGACGACCTCCCCAGCGGATCGCCACCCTTCGCGTCTCGTTCCCCACGAGATCAAGGCGCAGCTCGACAATCATGTGATCGGGCAGGATCGAGCGAAGCGGGCCCTCGCCGTGGCCGTCTACAATCACTACAAACGCATCCAGCCCGCTACTCGCTCTACGCCCGACTATCAGGACGTGACGATCGAAAAGGCCAATGTGCTGCTGATAGGACCGACGGGCACAGGAAAAACACTGCTCGCCCGCACGCTGGCCGACCTGCTCGACGTGCCCTTTTCCATTGCGGACGCCACGACGCTGACGGAAGCCGGGTACGTGGGCGATGACGTGGAGAGCATCATCGCCACTCTGCTCCATGCCTGCGACTTCAACGTGCCAGAAGCGGAGCAAGGCATCATTTATCTGGATGAGATCGACAAGGTGGCGCGCACGTCAGAAAATCCCTCCATCACACGCGACGTGTCGGGCGAAGGGGTCCAACAAGCGCTTCTGAAACTCTTGGAGGGCGCGGTGGTGAACGTGCCGCCGGAAGGAGGGCGCAAACATCCCGAGGAGGACCTCATCAGTATCGACACAGAAAATATTCTGTTCATCTGTGGCGGTTCGTTTGAAGGACTCTCCACCATCGTGGAGCGGCGCCTGCAATCCAGCGCGGTTGGGTTTCGAACGGAGCCGGATTCTTCTGCTCTCCCGGAAGAGGACGCGCAACTTCTCCAGCAGGTCGAGCCTGACGATCTGATCCGCTACGGACTGATCCCAGAACTGGCAGGGCGCCTGTCGGTCGTTGAGGCGCTCCACCCGCTCTCCGCTATCCACATGAAACGCATCCTGACTGAGCCGAAGAATGCGCTTGTAAAGCAGTATCAGAAAATGTTGGCCCTCGATGGGATTGACCTCACCTTTGAGGACGCGGCTCTCGACGCGATCGTGGAGCAGGCGCAGCAGCTGGGAACGGGCGCGCGAGGATTGCGATCAGTAATGGAGGATCTCATGGTCGACATCATGTTCGAGGTCCACCGCAAGACCGAGGTCGACACCTGCCACATCACCGAAGCCACGATCTGTGATGGCAAGCCGCCTTTCTACGGCCAGCAGCGTGCAAGCGCGTAGCGGCTGAACGGTCCTCCCCCGATAGGCGTACTGAATAAAAAACGTCAAGCCGACCGTCTTATGATTGGCATCGTCTACCCGCGTCGGGATACCGGACCCTCGTTTCTTCGATTCGTCCTGTTTACAGGGATTGCTCTTATTTTAGGACTCGTCCAGCTCGTCCGGGCCGAATACACGGCTGCTGGTATTATGGGCGTTGCGGCCGTCCTCTGCGTCGGGTACATCGTCTGGCAGGCTCGCCGACACGGCGGCTGGCCTGCGGTACGCGACGAGCTGCGTCAGGCCTGGAAGAGTCTCTTTGGATGAATCGCGGGTTCTTTGCTCGCGCGCTGCCAGAGCTCTCCCATTGCACTGAGCTCTTGCTCAATACGGCATATGCCCGATATCTCATTCGTCAAGGCATTCTGGACGCGCTTCAAGCGCGAGGCGGTCTACTACGGGAAAGGATTGTACGCGGAGCTTCTTGACAAGGACATCTTTCTCTGGTCGCAGGCCATTGCCTTCAAGGTGCTCATCAACATCGTTCCGATCCTGATTCTTGCGACGGGTGTCCTCGGGCAGGTGCTTGGAATCGAGCGCTCTTTCGATGCCGTGGCTGGCTTCTTTCGCGAACTGCTACCGCCCGAGCAAAGCGAAGGCATCATCGAATTCCTCGCGGCGCTCCACGGTGCCAGTGGCGCGATCACGGCTATCGGCGTTGTGGGTCTGATGCTATCCGGCGTGTCGCTCTTTGTCACCCTTCGCATTGCTGTCGGCAACGCCTTTCGACGCGAATGGCACAAGACGCGGTCGCTCTTTCGCGGCTATCTGTTTGATGCGGCCTTGTTCGCGTTAATCGGAATTCTGTTTGTCATCTCGATCGGCGTGTCCATCTACCTGCAAACGGTGGAACCCCGCCTGGATCACTTCTTGATTCAAGAGGGATGGCAGACGGTTGCCCGGGTGGCCGGATGGATGATTCCTTTCGTCGCCACGACGGCCATGTTCTTTCTGCTGTTTTATTTCGTTCCCAAACCTCACCCGCATAAGCGAAGCGCGCTGGTCGGGGCCGTCGTAACGGCCGTGCTGTGGGAAGGGGCAAAATACGCCTTCACGCTGTATACCACTTATTTCGCCATGTTTGACGCCGACGGGCTGTCGACCCTGGGCGCGGTTTTTGGGCTGATCATCGTATTCGTGATCTGGGTCTACCTCTCCGCTATCATTCTTATGATGGGCGCCGTGGCCGCCTCGCTTCACGAGAATCGGCACCGGAAACCGGAGGACGCAGATTCGCTTGCCGCCTCTTCCTCCACGGATGGATCGGGCGGCGAGCCCTCACCCGCACTTCCCTCCCAGCCTAACACCCCGCAGCGGTCGTCTTCCCCCGAGGCACAATCGTCGGACCGTCCCGTAGAATCCGAATAGCTTGAAAAAGCGTAGGTCGTAACGACGTGCGCTTTCATCAGCTTGCTCTTTTGTCTCTGCCCGTTTCTATCTGTCTTGCTGACCCACCGCGTGCAAACAGCTTCTTCTTCCGTGTCGCTGATCGCTGGGCGATGGATAGGAACGATGTTGATCGTTCTCCTGCTCGGCGCGACGACCGTTGCCGGGCAGACCCCGCTCCACATGATCGACGAGGATACGCGCGTCAGCAACGTCTCCTTCCGGTTTGTCGACTCCCAGACGTTCGACACGGACCGCCTCAAGCAGCAGATCGCCACGCGCTCCCCCTCCTTTACGGAGCGACTGCGCGACCGGCTTCCCCTGTTTCGCAGCGACCCTCGATTGTTTGATCCCGTCGAGCTGCAGCGAGACGTCGCTCGCCTGCGGCAGTTCTACCAGCAGAACGGCTTCCTGTCCCCTCGGGTCGACTATCCGGCCACGCAGCTCGATACGCTCTCAAACTCGATCCACGTCATCTTCACCATCGAAGAGGGCGAACCTGTCATTCTGCAGGACGCGGAATTTTTCACTCCGGAAGGTGAATACGTATCGACTACCCTCGAAGGCGAGATACGAGAGGAGTGGCTTGAGTTTCGGAACGAGATCGTCCTGCGCGTTGGCGAGCGCTACACTGAGTTCAGCCAGCGCCGCGTAGAAGACGAAGTGCGAAGCTGGCTGCGAAATCGAGGCTATGCCTTCGCCCGCGTCAACGCTGAAGCGGCCATCGACGAGGAGGCCAACACCGCAGACCTCCGTTTCGAACTCGACTTAGGACCGCAGGGACATATTTCGGACATTCAGGTTGAGGGTCTCGAGTCGGTCAGCGAATCCATCGTTCTGCGCGAACTTCCCTTTCAGGAGGGCGATCGTTTCATTCAGAATGAGCTGCAAGAAGGGCAGCGCCGGCTTTTTCGTCTGAACCTCTTCCGCGTCGCGCTCGTGGAGGTTCCGTCTCAGGCGCGGAGCAGCTCGGTCTCCGTCCGAGTCCGGGTCCGCGAGGCGCGCCTGCGCCACCTGTCGGCCGAGACCGGCTATGGAACTGATGTGGGACTTACGGGGGAAGGGCGATGGCGCCATCAGAACTTTTTCGGGGGCGCGCGCTCCCTCACCGCCAGCCTGCTCGCTGAAACTGGATTCGGCGCAGAGCCGGGCCTCATCTCGCAGGCGCGCGAGGTGACGATTCCTCCCCGTCGGTTTCGCGGACAGCTGACGTTGCGCCAACCTCATCTGCTTGTTGGCGGACTCACGGGCACAATCGAACCCTTCGTCGAATTCCGGCGCAGTTCGCGCCTCCAGCCGCCCAAGGAGGAGGACGACTTTCTAGGATTGGGCATCAATGCGCGCGACGTCGGCCTCAATACGCGCCTGAATTACGAAATACTGTCCTTCCGCCACATCTCCCTGGAGCATACCCTGACGCGATCGCTGCAGTTCACCGAAGCTCAGGAGGAAGATCCCATCGACAACGGGGACGTCGTGGTCGATCCTGTGGACCCAGGTGTGACGGAGACGGACCTGTTCAACCGGAGCATTCTCTCGCTCAGCGGCCGATTTGGTCAGCTTGATGACTTTATCAACCCGACGGAGGGCTTTCAGACGCGCCCTCGCATTGAGATTGGCCTGCCCGCGTATTCAGATGTCGAGTATGTGAAGCTGAGCAACGAGTTTTCTTTCTATCTCCCCATAGGAGACGAATCTGATATTGCAACTCGCCTCTTTACCGGCCGCATATGGCCGTATGGCGATAGTCAAACCGGACTGGATGCTCGGGACCGGCGATTCGAGAACCGGTTCGAGAACGTGCTCTTCTCCACCGGAGGAAGCAGCGACCTGCGTGGCTGGCGGCCTGAACTGGCTGGAGAAAAGGAAGCCCGGCCTCTCGTTGTGCAGCGCGAGATCGATGGGACGATCCAGGCAGACACGGTTAACTACGTGTTCGATCCCCTGGGTGGCACGGCCAAGCTGGGCGCCAACATAGAGGCGCGGCTTCCCTTCCCCGGGCTTGGCTCTGACTGGCAATCGGCCGTCTTTCTCGACGCCGGGCAGGTAAACCGCGACGGGGATCTCTTCTCCTTCTCTGACATGCGCTTCGGCACGGGCCTAGGCATCCGCTATCGGACGCCCGTCGGCCACCTGCGCGTAGATCTCGCCTTTAAGCTGAACCCAACCAGCAACGATTTGCGCGATCCGCGCGAAACGTTCGAGTTTGAAAACAACCTTCGCGACACGCCTCCCAGCGAGTCGTTTATCCGCCGGTTCCGGCTTCACATCGGTATCGGCCAATCGTTTTAATCCTCCCCAACTTGCCTGATCGCACGACGTGTCTGAATCCCCAAACCATAGCGACACCCCGTCTCCGCAGCGCCCACGCTGGCGCCGGATCGCTCGCCGCATGCTGCAGGTTACCGGCGGCGTGATCGGGACACTGGTGGTGGCGCTGGGCATCGGGCTGCTCGTGCTGCAAACGACCTGGGGCTCGACCCACATGGCCCGCTATCTCGCAGATCTGGCCAACCCGTTTGAGGACGCGGCCATAGAACTGGAGTCGGCCCATGGCAACTGGGTAAGCTCGGTAGAGGTGCGCGGGATTCGCCTCCAGCACGGGTCGGATACCCCGGACCCCGCGACGGTCGCCGAGCTTGACACGCTCCGGCTCAGCTACAACCTGCCTGCCCTCCTGCAGCGTACGGTGCATGTCCAGTCGCTGGATATCGTCGGCCCCTCTCTGACCGCCCGCCAGCGCCCCGACTCGACCTGGGCATTGCCCCGCCTCGTCGAAGAGGAGGAAGACGCCATCGACCTGAACTACCGCCTTGATCGGATCGACCTGACGGAGGGCCGCGCAACGACTGATTTCTACGCAGGCGACCAGGATTCTACGCTGCACGTCAATGAGCTGCGCGTCGGCATGCGCGACGTCTTTGTCGCCGACCAAGTCACCGGCCGCCTCGAGGCGCTCACGGTCGACTCGAACCTGCCGGGCTCGGACCTGCCGCTGACGCTCGACGCGCAGGCCGATCTGGGCGAAGAGCGTTTCACACTTGACCATCTGCAGCTCGACGCCCCCCACAGCCACGTCCGAGGCGATGGCACGCTCCGACTGCCCGAGCATGTCGATGACTCGCTCGACGACGTGCAATTCAGCTTCAACGCCGATCCGCTCTCCTTCCAGGACCTCGCCCCGCTGCTTCCGGCGCTAGGGCTCAACCCGGAGGAAGAGCTTCGCGTCGACGCCCGCGCGACCGGCATCGATAACGTCGTTGACGTGCAGCTGGACGCGTCTTTCCTAGAGTCCGGCTCTCTTACGATTGACGCCGCCGCCACGCCCGTTCTCCCCGAGCCAGATGAGGAGTCCGACCTGGGTGCCCTACGCTACACGGCCGACGCCTCACTTCGCGGACTGACCGCTGGATTTCTGGCCGACTCCGAGCTGGACTCGACGACGGTTCTCAACGCCGACCTGCAGGCCGACCTCGAAGGCAACACGCTAAATGAGTTGGCCGGCACCCTTGAGGCGGGAATCTTTGAGTCGCACATGCTTGATTACGACCTGACGGAGCTTCGTCTTGCGTCGGCCATGGAGGAGGGCGAAGCCACATTTACTCTCGATGGCGACCTGGTCAACACCATCCTGGCGGGCGAAGGATCCGTCCGGCCGTTCGATGACCAGCCCACCTACGGCCTCGACCTGCAGGTGAGTGATCTCGATCTCGGGGCGATCCTCCAGGATACCACGCAGTCGAGCGACCTCCACTTTGCGACGACGATCGAAGGAAGGGGCTTCGACTACGCGACTGCCGAACTCTCGACGACGACGCAGATCCGTTCATCGGTCGTCAATGAGAAACAGATCGATGACGGCACGATCCGCCTGGACTTCGCGGATGAGGCGTTTGATTTCGATACCCGTGTCAGCTTTCCCGAAGGCCGTTTCGCGTTCGAAGGCGACGCCCACTACGGATCTGATTTGCGGTACACGATTCGCGATGGACGCATCGACGCCTTCAACGTAGCAGCGCTCGCCGGGGACACGACGGATAGCGCGCTCAACGGCGCGTTCCATCTCGAAGGCACGGGCACCGACCCAAGCACGATGGACCTGACCGCCACTCTCGATCTCGACGAGTCGTATTACGGCCCCTATCCGCTCACGACTGCTCGGACCGAGACCGCGCTTTCAGAGGGCGAACTCGACGTCTCTGCAGATGCTACGTTTGATGAGGGATCCGTTCGCCTCGCCGTCACGGGCCGCCCGTTCGACGACCGGCCCACTATTCGCACGACGCGGGGCACGTTCGAGGATATGGACATAGCGACGTTCGCGGCCGACACCACGCAGTCGAGTGACCTCAGCGGGACCTTCCAACTCCAGGCCGAGGCGTTCGACGACCCGACTGCCATGCAGGCAAGTGCCGGGATCGCCCTGGATTCCTCTCGCGTCAATCAGAAGACCGTCGATGAGGGCTCGATGGACCTCACGCTGCAGAACGAAGCGCTCGACTTCGATTTCAGTCTTACGCTGCCGGAGGGCCACACCCGCTTTGCCGGCCGCGCGGAGCCATTTGCGGAGGAGCCGACGTACGCGCTTCGTGACGGCGCGATCGAAGGGCTGGACCTGGGCGCGCTGGTTGGCCGGCCAGATCTCACAACCGACCTCCACGCCTCATTCGACCTGGATGGCGAGGGGGTCGACTGGCCGACGATGCGGCTCAACGCGCAGGCCATCGTCGACACCTCGATGGTCAACCACTCGCGGGTGGATGGCGGAACCCTGGCGCTGGGCGTTGCCGACGGTGAAGGAAACCTCACCTCCGAATTCAGCTTTGCCGACGGGCGGGCGATGGCCAACGCCTCGCTTCGCAATCTTGACGACACGCCGTCGTACACCGCTCAGGGCGAAATCGAGGACGTCGACTGGTCGGCCCTGGCTCCCGACGACACGCTGGCCTCTCGCCTGTCGCTCAACTTCGACCTTGAGGGGGAGGGCTTGGACCCGGAGACAATGACGCAGACGGGTCACATCTCTTCAACGGAGTCGAACTATGGCGATATCGAGCTCGAGGCGCTGGATCTGAGCTGGACGCTCTCAGAGGGGCTTCTCGCCGTGGACACCCTCGCGCTTCGCTCCAACGTAGCCCGCGCAGAAGCCAGTGGGCGCATGGCGGTCGTGGATCCCGACGCCCAGTACGACTCCGACTTTCGACTCTCGGGAGAGCTGGACGACCTCGACCCGCTTCGTCCTTTCCTCGACGCACGCATTCTCGCGGTCGGTGATGCCCGCTTCGAAGGCCGCGTGTATGGCCGTCCGGGCACACTCCGCTTCGATGCCAGCACCACCTTCGCGAACCTGCTTTTCGACGAGGTGCGCATCGGCGACGGGGAGGCGTACGTGGCGGGCGTTCGGGGCACCGACGAGTTTCTCTCTGCCGCGGAGGCGCGCGGAACGTTCGACTATCTCTCGATTGCTGACTTTGCCCTCGACGAGACGCGGATCGAAGCATCGTACGACGGAACTGATGTCGACTTCGACACGCGCGCCACGATCGACCGCCACCGCAACGTGCATTTAGCTGGCACTGCCGCTCCGTTCGAAGAGGTGCAAACCCTGACGCTTCACACCCTCAATGCCAACTTCGGGCTGGATCGGTGGGAACTCCTTCAGGAGGCCTCCATCATCCACGACGACGCGTATCGGATTCGCAACCTGCTGCTCTTCAGCGGTGATCAACAGATTGCCGCAGACGGCCTCATCGACTTCGACGGTACGCAGAACTTGCTCGTGACCCTCGAGAACATGCGCGTCGACCCCTTGACCGACCTCGCCGGCTATCAAGGCCTAGGCGGTCGCGTCAATGGCACGCTCGACCTGACCGGTGACGCCGACGACCCCCGCATGCTGGGCAGCCTGCAGGCCGATGTGACCTCGTTCGACGAGCCCGCAGGCGAAGTGGAGATCGATTTAGATTATGATGATCTGCAACTGGATATCGACGCGCTGTTCAGCCACCAGGACGGCAGCGAGCTGGACGTGCAGGGCCATCTCCCAACGGACCTGCGACTAGACCGCGCCGACGAGATCGACATTGCGGGCAAACCTGTAGACCTCAACGCGTCGACCGCTGCCTTCTCGGTGGGCTGGATCGAGCCGTTCCTCGATTCCGAGACGACCAGCGACTTGACCGGATTGCTGACTGCTGACGTCCACGTTGGAGGCACGCTCGATGATCCTGCGCTCGATGGCAACGTCAGTCTGAACGGCGGCGCAGTGTCGTTGCCACAGCTCAACACCGAGTATCGGAGCATCACTGCCTCGCTCGACCTGGTGGACGATCAGGTTATCGTTCGCGAAGCGTCGATGCGTTCTGGAAGTGGCGGTCGAGCGCGCGTCGCCGGGGTCATCGACCTCTCTCAGCTAACGGTGGGGGCCTATGACCTCACCGTGACATCGAACGACTTCCAGATCATCAACACGCGCGAGTTCCGCGCTCGAGCGAACAGCAGCCTGAATGTGAGCGGAACAACGACCGAGCCTCGCGTCTCCGGAGACATTCGCATACCCAGCGCTAACATCCTCTTTTCTCCGGATGCCCTCGGGCAGGAAGTCGAAGCCGTGGCGCTCACAGAAGAGGATCGCCAGATGCTGGAGCGCCGATTTGGCGTCCGTCTCGCTGATGCCGACCTCGAGGTGTTCGACGTGTTTGAGGCGCTCAGCATGGACATCAACCTGCGCCTCGAACGCGACACGTGGCTGCGATCGCGCGGAAATCCCGAGATGAACATTCAGTTCCGGGGAAGCCTCGATGTCGAAAAGGATCCTTTCGAGGACATGCAGGTCTTCGGAAGCATTGATGTGTTGCCCGAACGCAGCCGGCTCACCTATCTAGGCAAAGTCTTCCAGCTCGACGAAGGAAACCTCACGTTCACCGGCCCTCCGGCCGATCCGGAGATGAACATTCGCGCTGTCCACTCGGTGCGCTCGCGAGCGTCGCAGGATGACGAGGTGCAGATCGCACTTGTTGTCACGGGAAGCCCGGAGACGCCCTCACTGGAGCTAGAATCGGATCCCCCCATGGAAATGGCCGATATCCTCTCGTACATCGCCGTCGGCCGTCCGGCGAGTGACTTTGCGGGCGGCGGCGAAGGGGTGAGCGGCGAACAGCTGGCTACAAATATTGCCTTTGGACAAGCGGCTACCATCGTGGAAAACTTGGCGGCCGCGCAGCTTGGGCTCGACGTGGTACGCATCACGGACGATCCGCGCGGCACGTTCGTGACGGCCGGTCGGCAGATCTCGCCGCGCTTCTTTGTGGCCGTCGAGCAGCCCATCGGCAGTCTCACCAATCGTCAAGCGCAGACCGACTCCAACGTGCCCGACATCACGCTGGAGTACGAGATTCAGCGGTGGCTGCTCGCGCGCACTGTCTTCCGCAACCAGTCGCTCCGCCTCAACCTGATGTGGGAGTACTCCTATTAGTGTAGCTTCAGCCCTGATTTTTGTAGGGCTGCGAGGTGCCGCGCACAAAGCGTTTCCCGACAGAGTCAAAGCCCGGTCGCAGGCTTTGTAACACAACCTGGGGTCTCATGTACATAGATGTACCCTTTCCAGAGGTATCCAACGCTCAGTTCGCTCCCACGTCCCGCCCTCTGCTACTGCCTTGTCTACCACGTTTCGCACGTCGCGTCGCTTTAACCCGGGCTACGCCTGGCTGTATCGATGGCTTCATCGCTGGACGCAGGATCGCCTGCGTGCGGGCGCCCTCCACATCTTTTTCCTCTCGATCGGTATAGCTGTCGTTCTGCTCGCCCACTTCCTGACGTGGGCTCTGGCGGAAATCCCGATCCACGATCTGACGAACCCGAACACGCTCCTGCTGTGGGGCGGCACGGTGGGATCGGCCGTCGGGCTTGCTCTGGTAGGACTCGTCGGCGTTCAGCCTGCGCTCGTCGTGCGCTGCGGGCCGAACGTGCTCCGCCTCGAACAGGGATCGAAGCAGCAAACGATTCCGCACAGCGCCATCGAGTCCGTGTCGCGAGTCTCGGCCACCACGTATCATCGGCACTATCGACACTACAGGCGCACGAAGCCGTTCATTGGCGTTCGAGGCGATACGCTGGTCCTTGTTCGCACCGGCTCAAACGTCTTTGCGATTGGCCTCAACCCTGACGATCAGGACGCTCTGTGTGCTCACCTGGAAACGGCTCAAGATCCTGCTCGTACGGAGGATGCCCTTGCGCAGTAAATGTCCCACGCCGGGTCCCGATGGAGACTGCGGCGTTTTCCCAATGGCTTCGCACCTACAGAGAGCTGCCGATTACCGCCCGTGTCTTTCACGCTGGAACACACCGATGCCCACACCGAGGCGCGCGCCGGTCGCCTCGAAACGCCTCACGGCACCATCGAAACCCCCACGTTCATGCCCGTAGGCACCTTGGGCAGCGTGAAAGCCGTCGAGCCCCGGGAGCTCAAGACCGACATCGGTGCGCAAATCATTCTGGGCAACACGTACCACCTCTACCTGCGGCCGGGTACGGGTATCATCGAGCAGGCCGGCGGACTGCATCGCTTTATGCAGTGGGATGGGCCCATCCTCACTGACTCCGGTGGCTATCAGGTCTTTTCCCTATCCAAGCGCTGCGAGATCAGCGAGGAAGGCGTGCGCTTCCGCAATCACCTGGACGGCTCCGAGCACCTGTTTACGCCGGAGTCGGTCGTCGACACGCAGCGCGTCCTGGGTTCCGACATCATGATGGTGCTCGACGAATGCCCCTCTGCCGACGTCTCTGAAGAGTACGCCCGCGAATCGAACGAGCTCACCATTCGGTGGGCGGAGCGGGCCCGCGAGCGGTTTGAAGCGACTGCCCCGCGCTACGGCCACGAGCAGATGCTCTTCGGCATCGTGCAGGGCGTGACGTATCCCGACGTCCGCCGCGAATCGGCCCGGCGGCTTGTGCGCATGGACTTTCCGGGATATGCCATCGGCGGGCTCTCGGTGGGAGAGCCTGCGGAGGACATGTATGCGATGACGGAGGTGGTCACGCCGCTCCTCCCGTCAGGCAAGCCCCGCTACCTGATGGGCGTTGGAAAGCCTGCCAACCTGCTGGAAAGCGTCGCCCGCGGGGTCGATCTCTTCGACTGCGTCATTCCGACCCGCAACGGCCGCAACGGTACCATCTACACAACGGAGGGGCGCATCAACATCAAGAACGCGCAGTGGAAGGACGACTTTTCGCCTGTTGATCCCGGCCTCGACGCATACGCCTCCCAGCAGTTCTCGAAGGCTTACCTGCGCCACCTGCAGAAGTCGAAGGAAATCCTGGGCCTGCAAATCGCCTCGCAGCAGAATCTGGCCTTCTACTGCTGGCTCATGGAAGAGGCGCGAGCGGCTATCCAGGACGACCGGTTTTCCACCTGGAAAGACGACATTCAGCCGCGCATCAGCCGGCTACTGTAGGATGTTGGAGCATCCTGCTCGCACGCCCTCCTCGATGTACTGAACCCGCCTTATCACCGCCCGTAGCATTTTCCGCCAGTTGCTTTTCCGATGAGCCCTTTTTCTCCGCGATGACCTGGTACGAGGACTGGTTCGACCGCGACGAGTACGAGATCGTCTACCGAGACCGCGATGAAGACGAGGCGGAGCAGGTCGTCGACCTGATCGAGGCATCCACGGATCTGACGCCCGATGCGTCCATCCTCGACGTCGGCTGCGGTCGCGGTCGACATGCACGCGCACTGGCGCGGCGCGGCTACGAGGTAACTGGCATCGACCTGTCGGAACGGTCTATCACCGAGGCGCGCACGCGGGCCGCCGCGGAAGGACTCGACATCACGTTTCGCGTGCAGGACATGCGGGATCCGATGGGGACGGCGGCGTACGATGCCGTGGTCAACCTGTTCACGACGTTCGGCTACTTCAAGGCCGATGCCGATCACGTGCAGGCCCTTCGCCACATGGCCCGTGCGCTGCGATCCGACGGCTGGCTCGTGCAAGACTTCCTGAACGCCCCGCACATTATCGACACTCTGGAGCCCGAGGACGTCCGCGTTGAAAACGGCGTTACCATCGAGCAGCGCCGCACAATCGACGACGGGCGCATCAACAAAACGATCACGCTACGCAAAGAGGGCGAGTCACGCACCTTCCGTGAATCTGTGCGCCTGTTTACGCTCGACGACTTCAAATCCATGTACCAGCGCATCGGCGTCGATCTCGTCGATACGTATGGATCCTATGACGGCGACGACTACACGTCGGATAGCCCTCGGTTGATTATGATCGCGCGGAATAGTACCTCATGACGTGGTGCTCCCACGCCCCGCCTACATACGTCCACCCATTCATCATCCACCCATTCTATTTCCCATGAACGCTGCTCTCTCCTACGCAGACGATCACTTCGACACCTTCGTTGACGAGCTCGATGACCTGCTGCGCATCCCGTCGGTCAGCACCGATTCCGAGTATGCCGACGACGTGCAGCGCGCGGCCGGATGGCTCGCCGATCATATGGCAGACGTCGGCATCGACCACACAGAGGTCATCGCCACGGACGGCCATCCCATCGTCTATGGAGAGCATATCGAGGACGAGGACCAGCCGACCGTGCTCATCTACGGTCACTACGACGTGCAGCCGCCCGACCCGCTGGAGCTCTGGAACTCACCGCCGTTCGAGCCGACCTATCGAAACGGTACGGTGTACGCCCGCGGCGCCTGCGACGACAAGGGCCAGATGTTCATGCACGTAAAGGCGGCCGAGGCCTATCTGGAAGCAGAGGGCGAGCTGCCGGTCAACCTCAAGTTCGTCATCGAGGGCGAAGAAGAGACCGGATCGGCCCAGCTCAAGTCGTTTCTCAAAGAGCATAGCGATCGGCTCAAGGCCGATGTCGTGCTCATCTCCGACACCGCTATGTTCGGCAAGGACAAGCCGTCAATCATATACGGTCTGCGTGGTCTCGCCTACGTAGAGGTCACTCTCACCGGACCCGATCGCGACTTACATTCCGGGCTCTACGGAGGCGCTGTGGACAATCCGGCCACCGTGCTTGCTCGTTTGATCGAGGGACTTCACGACGACGAGCACCGCATTACCGTCCCCGGATTCTACGACGACGTGCGCGAGTTGACGGAAGAGGAGCGCGCCATATACCGCGACCTGCCGTTCGACGAGCAGGAGTGGATGAATGCCATCGGGCTCGACGACGTGCGCCACGAGGCCGGCTATTCGCTTCTGGAATGCCTGTCGGCTCGACCGGCGCTCGACGTAAACGGCATGTGGGGCGGCTACACGGGCGAGGGGGCCAAAACGGTGCTTCCCGCCCGGGCGCACGCCAAAATCTCGACGCGCCTCGTCCCCGATCAGGATCCGGACGATATCGCCGGCAAGCTGAAGGCATACTTTGAGGAGCAGGTGCCTTCGACCGTAGACCTCACCTTTCGCGATCTTCACGGAGGCGATCCGGTGCTCTTCGATCCCGACCAGCCGGCCATGCAAACGGCCGCCGACGCCCTCGAATCCGTCTTTGACCGCGAGCCGTTCTTTCTGCGGCACGGCGGTACGATCCCCATCTTGGCCACCTTTCAGAAGGAGCTCGGGCTCGACAGCATCCTCATGGGCTTCGGCCTCAACTCCGACGCGATCCACTCGCCCAACGAGCACTTCGGGCTCGACCGCTTCGAGCAGGGCATCGAGTCGATCATCCGCTTCCACCAGCTGTACGGCGATCGTGAGGCGAAATAGGCATTTTCTGGGGGTTGCTTGAGGCCGGCGCTGAGCCCCCTATTCCCTAATGTCTTCAGGAAAAACGCGGTCGTTGAAATTGATCAGGTTGAAGGCGTGCATATATTCGAGGATATCCGACTTGATGCGCCAGACGACGAAGGCGTCGGGGTCGCAGTACGCGGACACGTTGTAGTAGAGCTGGCCGCGCGCGATCTCGACTTCCGGTTTCGTCCAGACGTACCGGCTGCCTGTGCGCACAAGCCACTCTTGGCGCTCAGGGGCTAACTGATCGAACGCCTTTCCCTGCTCGTCCGGCTGGAGCCACTTTTTCCAGCGGCCGCTTTGGACGACGGCCCTGCGCAGGGTCTCCTGAAAATCGGACGATTTGCCCAGCTTCTGCTCCAGACTCACGAGCTCCATCAGCGCCTGGTACTCGATGTCGGCAAAGCCGGGCCCGACGTTGGCTCCGCCCATGCCGGCCAGCGGGTACTCTTCCGGGTGATCGACGTAGTCGGTGTAGTGCCCCTTGATCAGGGCTCCGTAGGACGCCACCCGTTTGCGCAGCTGTCGAGCGGCTTCGGCGTCGAAATGGCCGGTATGCAGCTCCGTGCCCACGCGCCCAACCACAAAGCAGGGCCACGCGTGTAGCAGTCCGGCGTCTCGCAGTCGAGCGTCGAGCCGCTTCAGAAAGGTGCTCACCGCCTCCGGATTGGCGGGGCCGAGCCCCACCTCTTCGGTGCCCACCTCGTAGCTGACTGGCGGGTAGCCTGCGCGCTCTCGATACTGCTCGGCATGCTGGATAAGTTCGACGGTGCGATCGGCGACCCACTCAACGGCCGGCGCTTCGTCATCTGGGAGCCGACGGTCGACAGTGGGATCGATATGAAGCTGCGCGTAGCCGGCATCCAGGCACGCCTCGATGGAGCGCTTGACGGCTTGCATCGTCGCCTCATAGTCGTAATCATCGATCACGTGCCAGTCTTTCTGCCAGGGCCCTCCGTGATCCAGCCCGACGAGCACCGGCCCGTCGAATCCGATGCGCCCAGCCTCTTCCTTCAGAGAAGTGACCAGGGTTTCCGGCGTGAAATCGGTATAGCTGCGCTCGACATCGACCTGGTTGAGCGTGGCTGCAAAAAGCGCGGGAGCATTCGCCTCATGGGCCGCCTGAAGAGCCGCTCGCGCTACGGCGCGCGAGTTGGGACACACGGCCAGAAGTGTGGATCGGATCGGCCGGTCAATGAGCCGGCGCACGGTCCAACGGATAATGGGCTCTCCGTCGATAGCGCGCGGAGAACGCTCCTTCTGTGGAGCTCTCGGTCTTTCGGCCATAGCGCAGGGACAATCTTCGATGCGTGAAGGGCATCTCTTCTCTCGTACGCACGCGCACCGTTTAGGCTTCTCAAATACGAAGACGCCCTATCGGCCCCGGACGATTCAGCCTTCGTTTGAGGCTCATTCGGGCGCCTCCTATATTTGTCCTGCGCGGTCGCGTGTGGCGCTGACTTGTACCAGCCATCTTCTTATGACATTTTTTGGACTTCCTCTCGGCACAGTGATCGCCCTAGTGGTGATGATCGTCCTCCCGTTCATAGCTCACGGGTTGTATCGTCTGGACCAGCAGGAGGGCGACGGATACATCACGTACGTTGGCTACCGAGGCGACCCATCGGCGTAGCGCATGTCGGTTGATCTCTATCTTACATTCGGCCTTTACCTTCTGGTCCTGATCGGGATCGGGGTGTACTTCTTCTTCCAAACGGATACGAAGCGCCTGGCCGACTACATGCTGGGCGGGCGCGACGTGGGCACGTGGCCCATTGCGATCTCTGAGGTCGCCTCGATTGCCAGCGGATGGACGTTTTTTGCCTGGGTCGGCATCGGATTTACGACAGGCGTGAGCGGCCTCTGGCTTTCGATCGTGATGACGCTCCTGGTGCTGTTCATGTATCGCTACGTGGCTCCCACCTTCCGGCGTCAGTCCGAGCAGTTCGACAGCCAGACGGTGGTCGACCATCTAGCGCTCTACTTTCGCGACCAGTCCTCTGGGGCGGCGATTCGTCTCGTAGCTACGGCCGCTGTTGTTCTCTTCATGTCCTCGTATGTCGGCGCCCAGATCATTGCCGTAGGCGAGGCCATGGACACGGGGCTCGGGATCGATTACGTAAGCGCCGTGCTGGTCGGGGGCCTTGCCGTGGCGCTCTACACAACGCTTGGGGGATTCAACGCCTCGGTGTGGACCGACTTTGTGCAGGGCGCGCTCGTCTTTCTGGCGGCCCTCCTGCTTCCTGTCGCAGCCATCGCCGCCGTCGGCGGATGGTGGACCTTCATCGACGAGGCGCGCGCCATCGACGCGAGCCTACTCGCCATGGACGCCGGGCTCGGCGGGTGGGAGCTGGTCATTTTCGTGCTCGGATGGGTCGCCTTCGCGTTCGGCACCATCGGCCAGCCGCACGGCCTGATGCGCTTCCAGGCGATCCGGTCGGAGCGCCTTCTCAGTCCCGCCTCCGTGATAGCTGTTGGCTTTCAGTCGCTGCGCCTAACCGTGCCGCTCCTCGTGGGCATCGCCGGGCGCGTCCTCTACGGTACCGTCGATGACCCGGAATCCGTTGCCATGATGATGCTCGTCGATCTCTTTCCTGGATGGGTCGCCGGACTTTTACTCGCCGGCATCATCGGTGCTATCCTCTCTACGTCCGATTCGATGATGATCGTCGCCTCTGCCGACCTCACCCGACTCTATGAGACCTATGTCCAGCCCGATGCCGACGAGCGCACCATCATTATGCTGGGTCGCGGCATTGTAGCGGGCATTGCGCTGCTCGGTATCGCCCTTGCTTTGACGCGACCCGGGACGATTTTCGAGATCATCGAGTTTGCCTTCGTGGGGCTGGGGGTAACCCTGGGCCTCCCGCTCATCGCGCTGATCCTCTGGCCCCGGCGGACCACCGGAATCGGCGTTCTGACGGCCGTGGTTGTTGGACTGGCGAGCGCCATTGGCAATCTCTACCTGGCTCCCGATCTGTTCCCTATACTGACCTGGCCCATCACAATCGCGGCGTTCGTTCTTGCAAACTACTGGGCCTCCCAACCGGCGCCTGCATCCGCCTCGTGATCTCTGGGCAGCTCTCTTCCTTCATCTAGCTGGCCGAGGACCTGCCTGACGAACTGTCTGAGGCGTGCTCTCTGCAGACAGATCCCGCGACGCCGTCTTCTCCGTTCTACTGCTTCTTGTTCTCGGCGGTTGCTACTGGAGCTCCAACACCTGAAGTCGTGTTATGGTGGGTTTCATGGGCAGATCCGGTCAGTGTCGAACGTCAGCCCGGCGAAGGCAGCCGATTCGACGTGCGCCTCCCTCGCTTCCAGGAAATGGGCAGGAATGGGAGCGCGAAACCGCTGGAAAGGCCATCACTTCCTGAGAGTGAGAAGAGGGCAATGGATTGAATAAAGAAAGGCACCTGAAGCGGGAAGCCTCAGGTGCCCCTATTTTTCACGCGTGTCTTCTCGTGCCACTACGCAAGTTGAAAGCGGACGGGAAGCGACATGCGCACCCGAACCTCTTGCCCGCGCTGCTTGCCCGGCTCAAATTGCATCTGAGTGATCGCTTCAACGGCAGCATCGTCGAGCAGGCGATGCACGCCGCGCAGAACCTGCGGATCGACGACTTTCCCGCTTTCGTCCACGACAAATTGTACGAAAACTGTACCCTGGATGCCTGCACGTCGAGCGAAATCGGGATACTCAACTACTCTCTGCAACGCCGCCAAACCGCCGATGAGTTCGGGCTGCTGCTCTACTACCACAAAAATCTCGTCGCCGAAGTCTTCTTCTACCGGAGGCGGCGGACGTCGAGCAATCAGATCATCATCAAAGCTGAGTGTTGCATCCCAGTTGAGCGGCTCATCCTCAATGATGGTGTCGTCAGGCACGACCCGGGGCGCCGGCGGTCGTGGGGGTGGGGGCGGGGTGAACTCACGCTGCGTCTGCACTATTTCATCGATCTGGATGCGATTCTGGTCTTCCAGAACGATAACGAAATCTGCGTCGCGCTGCACGTCAACGCGGAAGGCTAGAATTAAAACGAGTAGGGCGGCGATAATGCCCAACTGCGCGTAAATCGGATATTGCTTGCGGAGATCTGCTCTCTCAGTCTTTCTCATGGGGGCTCCCTGGTCTTGTGGGCGCGCACTCGCCGCACCCGGTCTTTGGTCTTGTAATCGCAGGTGTTACCCCAATATCCTATTTCAGGATCCCGATCGACGCACTTTATTTTTCGCGGAAATGGTTAAGAAAACTCAACTTCCAGCCTACCGGCCTTTCATCGAAGCGCTTGCTTCTTCTGGACTGCGCAGTGCACGGATCTACGCGGTGCACGGATCTACGCGGTGCACGGATCTACGCGGTGCACGGATCTACGAGAGCTGAAACCGCACTGGGAGAGACATGCGCACCTGGACCTCTTGCCCACGCTGCATGCCCGGTCTGAATCGCATCTGGCTAACCGCTCTGATAGCCTCTTCGTCCAGCAGGCGGTGTACGCCGCGCGTAACGCGCGGTTCGCGTACCGATCCGTCTGTGTCAACAATAAACTCGACAAAGACCGTTCCCTGAATCCCCGCACGCCGGGCAAAGTCGGGGTAGTTAATAGCATCTCGAAGCGCCGCCATGCCTCCAATGAGCTCCGGCTGTTCTTCTACGATGACAAAAACCTCGTTGCTCAAGTCCTCCTCCGGCTCCGGCGCGGGCGGTCCCCGATCGGCTAGCGGCTCGTCCAAATTCAGCGAGGCGTCCCAGTCAATCGGTTCTTCCTCGATGATGGTGTCGTCGGGAACCACGCGCGGTGCGGGCGGACGAGGCGGAGGGGGCGGCTCCATCTCCAGCTGAGTCTGCTGAATATCATCCAGCTCTACGACTGTCTGCTCTTCTATCATGATCTGAAATTCGCCCTCGCTGTACAGATTCATCCGGAACGCGAGTATCAGCACCAATAGGGCGACAATAATTCCGAGCTGCGCGTAGATAGGGTACTGCTGATGCAAATCCGCTCCTTCGTCCTTGCGTAAAGCCATGGCACAATTTTTAATTGACGCTCCCTGCGTAACTGTAAATATACTTCTTTGACTCTACACGAAAAATTTAGTTCCCACCCTAGCCGCATGTTAGAGCTAAAGATGGCAGTTCTTTTTGCAGTCGGGCATCCCGTTTTGGCCTTGACATACACGCCGAGCCCTCTCACATTAAAGGTATCGCTATTCTCGTCCACTTTCTTTCACGGGGCCATGCCACTCGCACACTACCTGCGTTCGCTCCTGCTCGTCGCCCTTCTACTCGTCGCCGCCCGGGCCGAGGCGTCTGATCCCACGCATCTCCTGCAGCAGCCAACGATCGATGAAGAACGTATCGTGTTTGCCCATGCTGGAGACCTCTGGATGACCTCTCACGAAGGCGGCGACGCGCAGCGGCTGACGAGCTTTGAAGGCGTCGCGTCGCATCCGCAGCTTTCGCCGGATGGCGAGCACGTGGCCTTCTCCGGCCGCTACCAGGGGCAGACCGACGTCTACGTCGTCCCCGTTGAAGGGGGCACGCCGGAGCGCCTCACTTGGCACCCCGGCGCAGACGAGGTGCAGGGCTGGGCCCCCGATGGCGAGCGCGTCGTCTTCGCCTCGAGCCGCGACAGCGCCCCGCCCGCCTACGACCGGTTCTGGACCGTGTCGCTCGACGGTAGCCTGCCCGATCCCATGGTGATCCCCCGCGGCGACGTCGGCCAGCACAGCCCCGACGGCGAGCATTTCGTCTACCAGCCCATCGAGCGCTGGCAGGAGCACTGGCGCAACTACCAGGGCGGCCAGGTGCACCCTCTCTGGATTCTCGACCTCGACTCCTACGAAACAACCGAGATTCCCTGGGAGGGCACGATCGACACCAAACCCGTGTGGCACGATGACACCGTGTACTTCCTCTCCGACCGCGACGGCGTTATGAACGTCCACGCCTACGACGTAGACACCGAATCGGTCACCCAGCTGACCGCCCACACGGGATTCGACGTGAAGTCGCTCGACGTCGCCGGCGACGCGCTCGTCTACGAGCAGGCCGGCCGCCTGCACCGCCTCGACCTCGCTACCGAGGAGACGACGCCGCTTGACATCACCGTCCGCGGTGACTTTCCCTGGATGCAGGCGCAGTGGACCTCCGTCGGCGATCAGGTCATGAACGCCGGCCTCTCGCCAAGCGGCGTGCGCGGCGTGTTTGAGGCGCGCGGCGAGGTGTTCACGGTGCCGGCCGAGCGTGGCGACTGGCGCAACATCTCCAACGCCTCTGGACACGCCGACCGCTTCCCGTCGTGGTCGCCTGAAGGCGATCAGATCGCCTGGTTCTCGGATCGCAACGGCGAATACCAGCTCATGATTGCCCCGCAAGACGGGCGCGGCGAGATCCAGGCGATCGACCTTCCCGAAGACTCGTTCTACTACCACCCGCGCTGGTCGCCCGACGCCTCGCACCTTCAGTTTACGGATGCCGATCGCAACCTGTGGCTCCTTGATGTCGAGGCCGAGGAGTTTACCCGGGTCGACTACGACCTCTACGCGCATCCGGAGCGCTCAATGAATCCGAGCTGGTCGCCCGACGGCGAGTGGATCGCCTACGCGAAGCGCATGCACAACCAGTTCCGCACGATAAAAGCCTACTCGGTAGAGGACGGCGAGACGGTACGTCTTACCGATGGCATGGCGGACGCCGTGCATCCGGTCTGGGACGCGAGCGGCAGCTACCTCTACTTCATGGCCAGCACCGATTACGGCCTGAACACAGGCTGGCTCGACATGAGCTCCTACGACCAGCCCGTAGAGCGCGCCATCTACCTGGCCGTGCTCGACGCCGACGACCCCTCGCCGCTGCTGCCGGAGAGCGACGAAGAGCCCGCCAACCAGGGCAACAATCCGGATGAGAACGACGATGTGCCCGAGGTCACGATCGACCTCGAGGGCCTCGACCAGCGTATTCTTGCGCTCGACCTGCCCGAGCGTACGTATACGAACCTGCACGCTGGAGTCGAAGGAATGCTCTTCTTCGAGGAACAGGTGCCCAACCAGCCCGGCACGCGCGTCCATCGCTACCTGCTGGATGAGCGCGAGGCCCATCCGTTCCTGGACGGCGTGGCGCAGTTTGACCTGTCGCACAACGGGGAGCGCGCGCTCTATCAGGCCCACAACACATGGGGCATCGTACCAGCCGTCCAAGACCCGCCCTCCGTGGGAGACGGTGCCATCGACGTTGCGAGCCTGGAGATGCGCGTCGAACCGCGTGACGAGTGGGAGCACCTGTTTGACGATGCCTGGCGCCTCATGCGCGACTACCTGTACGTCGACAACTTCCACGGCCTCGACTGGACAGAAACGCGAGAGCTGTACGAGCCGTGGCTCGATGACGTGCGCCATCGGACCGACCTGAACTACCTGCTTGCTCTCATGGTCGGGGAGATTTCGCTCGGACACACGTACGTCGGAGGCGGCGACGTGCCCGACGGCGACGGGCCGGGGACCGGTCTTCTGGGCGTCGACTTCGAAGTCGACCAGGACCGCTACCGCTTCGAACGCATCTACGACGGCGAAAGCTGGAACCCGGAGCTGCGTGCCCCCCTCCGCGCCCCCGGACTCGACGTGAGTGAGGGCGACTACCTGCTCGCCGTAAACGGTGAGGAGCTCACGGCCGACATGAACCCGCACGCGCTCTTCGAAGGCACGGTCAACCGGCAGGTGACGCTCCTTATCAATGACGAGCCGACCCGCGAGGGTGCCGAGGAGATTACCGTCGAGCCCGTTGGCAGCGACGGTCTGCTCCGGCGTCGCGCCTGGGTAGAGGACAATCGCCAGTACGTCGAGGAGGCCTCCGACGGCGACCTGGCCTACGTGTACGTGCCCGACACGGCCGTTCAGGGCTACGAGTACTTCAACCGCTACTACTTTGCCCAGCAGGATCGCAGCGGCGTGGTCGTTGATGAGCGTTTCAACAGCGGCGGCCAGGCGGCCGATTACATGGTCGATATCATGGCGCGCGAGCTGCACGGCTTCTTCAACAACCCCATTGGCGACCGCGATCCGTTCACGACGCCGGGCGCCGGCATCTGGGGTCCGAAGGTCATGATCGCCAACGAGGCGGCGGGCTCAGGGGGCGACCTCCTGCCGTACATGTTCAAGCGGATGGACCTCGGCCCGGTCGTTGGCACGACGACCTGGGGCGGCCTCGTGGGCATCTGGGACACCCCGCCCCTCATTGACGGGGGCACGTTCACCGTTCCCCGCGGCGGCTTCTACGACCTTGACGGCGAGTGGGCCGTGGAGAACGAAGGCGTCCCGCCCGACATCGAGGTCATCCAGGAGCCGCGCGAGGTGATCGAGGGCAACGACCCGCAGCTCGATCGCGCGATCGAAGAGGCGCTGCAGCGCCTGCCTGAAGAGGACCCGATTCAGCCGGAGCCCGACCCGCCCGTCTGGGCGCCACGTGCGGGCTCGTGATTACTCCCGTTGACGGCTCGAGGGGTCGAGACGCACGGGCTGTTGCGCATCCGGAGCTGCGTAGGGCGCCACAGTGGAGAAGCCCAAAGGCCGGGCGATGAAAATCTCCGGTACCTGCTGGCATCGTGTGTTATAGCGCTCAGCGATGTCGTTGTACCCTTCACGCATCAACGCGACATCCTTCTCGACTTCGGTGAGCGCGTCCATGAGCTCGTGCACAAGCCTCTGTCCTTTCAGCTCGGGATAGGATTCCACGACTGCCACCACGGTATCGCGCACATCGTCCTCGACGGCGAGCGCATCGTCGTCAGGGGCCACCTCTCCCTTCGCTCCATGAGCGGCGCGCGCCTCGCTGACCATCGCCTGCACCTCCCTCTCATGGTCGAGGTAGCCGGACACCGTGTCCGCCAGCCGGCTAATCAGGTCGAATCGCTTCTTGAGGGCCACGTCGATGTTTGCCCAGTTGCGGTCGACGCGGTGCCGTAGAAACACTAGGTCGTTGTAGTACAACAGTCCCAGCCCCACCAGCAAATAGGCCAGGGAGAACAGGGTGGTCGTGCCGTAAAGCGCCGGTCCGAACGAGGCGAACGTTCCGGCCGTCGCCAGCCCCACTCCGACCGTAGCGACCACGCCCACAGCCAGGAATGCAAAAGCCGTAAATGCCTTGCCAATCATCACCTGCCGCCCAGGGAGACTGCTGATGATATACGGAAGTTCTCCGTCGTCCGTCGTAATTCGAAGCCGGTCGTGCGTCTCCTCGTCGATTGTTGCCGAGCCGAGCACATAGAGCGACTCCCCCGGCTCGATCCGCTGTTCCCAATACCTGCGTTCGCCCCGCTTCCTCGACTCGCTCGTCGCCGCGATAAACTCTGCATTCGTTGCGTCTACGGCACGAGCCGCGCCATTAGTGCGGTGCGATTCGTAGTCAACCGGGTCGACGGCGATAGACCCCGAGTCGTCCCGACAGAGGAACGGAACGCACTTCTCTTCCCGCCGAACCACCTTCCAGTCGTCGCTACTGTCTTTTTTCTTTTCCTGATAGGAGTAATACACGCAGGGCTTTCCGCTGAGCGGGGCGGTAAGCACGTCGTCCGCTTCTCGAACTGCCGCCGTGCCCTCGACTTCCGTGAGCCCATATACCACTCCATCGATGGGCGAGGTGGGTAGATTTTCGATTAGCCGCTTCACGCGGACCGTAGCAAACCCCTTCCGGCTGGTCCAGTATCCAATCAGCCCCGCGCCAAGAAGGGCTAGCAAGGCGTACGATCTTGGGAGACGAGTAGGCGCAAAATCTGCTTCGAGCTGCGATAGGACGGCTTGCTGCTTGTCGGGGAGAGAGATAGGCTCGAATGCTTCAATCCCCATTCCCGCAGCCAACAGATTCTCTGGGAAGCGGGACAGGGCAGTGTTAGACCGCTGCACAGCGCGGGCTAGCCCCAGACGCATGTCGTCAATCTGCGCGCGCGTCTCCGAGGGTACCGTCGCATAGCGATCATGAGACAATGCTCCGAGCGTCCCCCAGTCACCGTCCCAGGCCACCTCGTGCGTAGCCAGCGTTTGCTGAATCGCTTCAGATCCGGCTTGAAGCGCCCGCTCCCCGCGCCCCACGGTGTCCTCAAGATCGCTTTGCATCATCAGAACTCCTTGGGCCAGAAGAGCTGTGATCATGACCATGGAAAGGCCCACCAGATAGGCCGCCGAGTGATGGATGCGCAGCAGCCACAGAAGGAGGAGCACCGCCCCGGCAAACGCCGCGAGCCCGCCAAGCAGATAGAAGGCGCTCTGGCCTGCCATCTGCACGCGCGCATCGAGTGCCGTCCCGTCAGACAGGATGGGCTGGTAGCTCCCCGCCTGGCGAAATCCGACGACATAGTGCTCGTCGGCAGGTTGGGCATACCCGAACAGGAAAATTTCATCTCCAGGCTCCACGCGATACTCCGTATAGCGCCGCGATCCCTCGGTTACCCGGTAGTCCGAACTCAACCGAAAGTCAACGGCCTCGGAGGGAGTTACCTGTAGGCGCCCGGTTTCATCCTGGAGCCAGAAGTCTTCGGCAAAGCGCGTTTCATCTCGGACGGTTGTCCAGTACGTGTTGCCGTCAGAATCCGTTCGCTCTTCCTCGATCACATAGCGGTAGAGCACGGCCTCCGTGCCGGTTCGCGGCGCTCGAACCAGCCGCGTGCCTGCTTCGACGCGACCGGTCAGGTTGACCTCTCCCGGGATGACTCCCGAGATAGCAGTGTGCGGCACCCGCTCAAGCTGGCGCATCTCGTGAACGCGATCAAAGCTCGTGCCGTTGAGCCAAAGGCCCAACCCCAGAAGCGCAAGAGTGCCAAATCCCGCGAGCACCCTCTTTATTATAGTTCTCATGGGTTTCCCAGTGGATACGAAGATGCATTTCGTGTGCAGAATCGGTACGTTCATCCCGAGAACCAGCGCGCACGGGAAAAGTGCCCGACCTTCCGTAGGGTCGCAAAATGCAGACGCCGCGAACGGCCGTTGCCGGGACGGGATGATCTCACGCAGTCTTGCCTCCCGAACGACGGTCCAAGATAGCTGCCTTCCCCCGAAATACTGACGTCCAATGACCGCCTGCTCGACAACCGCCGACCCCAATCGGCTGCGATCGCACGTGCGAACGCTTGCGGAGGACCTTACGCCACGCGACGCCGACCATCCCGAGCGCCTCGCACCGGTAGCCGCCTATATCGAAGAGCAGCTCGCGCCGCATGCGGACCGGCTGACCGATCAGCCGTACACGGTGGCCGGAGCGACCGTGCGCAACGTAATCGCGCGCTTCGGCCCCGACACCGAAGAGCGCATTGTCATTGGCGCGCATCACGACACGGCCGGACCGTATCCCGGCGCTGACGACAATGCCAGCGGCGTAGCGGGGCTCCTCGAACTCGCGCGGCTGCTGGACGGCGCAGAACTGCCCCTCATGGTCGAACTCGTGAGCTATCCGCTCGAGGAGCCGCCCTACTTCTATACGAATGAGATGGGCAGCGCCGTGCATGCCCAGTCGTTGAAGGAGAAGGGCGTCGACGTGCGGGCAATGCTCGCGCTGGAGATGATCGGATACTTTACCGACGCGCCCAACAGCCAGCAATTCCCGATTTTCTTTCTGCGCTGGTACTATCCCAACACAGGAAACTTCATCGCCGTCGTCGGCAAGTGGGGGTTTGGGCAGCGGCGCCTGGTTCGAACCGTACGCGACGGGATGCGCGCAGCGTCGCCGCTGCCGGTCCACTCCATCAACGCACCGCGCCTTGTCCCCGGCATCGCCTTCTCCGATCACCTCAACTACTGGCACGCGGGCTACGACGCCGTGATGATCACCGACACGGCCTTCTACCGCAACCCCAACTATCACACGCGCCACGACACGCCCGACACGCTCGACTACACCCGCATGGCCCAGGTCGTAGACGGCGTGCGCGGAGCCATCGATGCGCTGGCGGATCGCTCCTGAGGATGCACTGCCGGCTTGTCAAGCGGACTTTGCTGGCAAACAAATTCTCGCCTCCGCAGCGGCTCCCGGACCTCTATATGCGGCCAGCGTGGAGGAGACTGTGTATCGGCACCTCCTCTTTGATCGAACAACCGCTCTCACTCAAACTGCTCCCCATTGACGGCGAACGAGTACGTGATCGTGGCCGTCTCCCCCACCATGTTGGAGACCGAGCAGTAGGTGTCAAGGCTCAGGTCGATGGCGCGCCGCACCTTGTCGGGTTCTACGTCTCCCTCGAATACGTAGTGCATGTGGACGTCCGTGAAAACGCGCGGATGGTCGTCAGCCCGCTCGGCATCGATCTCGGCCTCGAAGTCGTCGACGGCCTGCTTCTGCTTCTCCAGGATCATCAGGATATCGATACTGCTGCACCCGACGACGCTGAGCGCCGTCATCTCCATGGGACTGATCCCCTCCTGCTCGCCGGATGAGGCGACGGTCACGTCGTACGATCCATTTGTGCCGCGGAACTGGATGGCGTCGTTGATGCGCTCTAAGCTGAGAGTCATACGGTAGGCGTTGAGGTTTTGTAAGATGAAAGAGATTACGCCCCAAGGTACGGAGCAGCATGCAGAGGATCATCCCCGCTGGAGGACGTACTGTACCAAAACTCCGTAGCGATGCAGATCGACCGATCGCCCGTCGCCGAACCGAAAGGACGAAGCGCTCCGTATGATATTCGTGCAGCTCTTGACGGACCAACTCCACCGCGATGCTGGACCTCGACGTGCCCCCTGCCGACATAGCTGCTATCGATGCGCTTGCAGACTGCCTGCGCAACCGGCGGATCATCGTACTGACAGGAGCCGGCTGCAGCACAGAGTCGGGCATTCCCGATTATCGCGGGCCGGGCACGAAGCGGCGTTCAAGCGGTCCGATGCGGTATCAGGAGTTTGTAGGAAGCGCAGACGCGCGGCGTCACTACTGGGCGCGCAGTGCCATTGGCTGGCCTGAGTTTACGAAGGCGCAACCCAACGACGGGCACCGCGCGCTGGCCTCGCTGGAATCCGTCGGACACGTGCGCGGTCTCATCACGCAGAACGTGGATCGCCTCCATCGCGACGCCGGCAGCACGAATGTCGTAGAGCTACACGGCGCGCTGGCCGATGTAATCTGTCTCGACTGCGGAAAGATCAGCGGTCGCCACACCCTGCAAGAGCGGATGCTTAGCCAGAATCCAGGTTGGACCAAGCAGGCCGCCGAGCTGATTCCGGACGGCGATGCCGATCTCCCGCGCCACGCGACGCAGCACTTCGAGGTGCCGGCCTGCACGGCCTGCGGGGGCGTGTTGAAACCCGACGTCGTGTTCTTCGGCGAGGACGTGCCGGCCGCTCGAACGGAGGCTGCATGGGATCTGATGGATGCCGGTGATGCCTTGCTCGTGGCCGGATCGTCGCTGACGGTGTACTCCGGTTACCGGTTCGTGCGTGAGGCCGCCGCTCGCGACTGGCCGATTGTCATCGTCAACCTCGGCTCTACGCGGGGCGACGAGCACGCAACGCTGCGCCTGGAGGCGCGGCTGGGCGACGTGCTGCCGCGACTTGTTCGTGCGCTCACCACTGCAGCCGTGTGAACCTCGGCGTTCCCCGAGACGTTTTACACACAAACCGGCCAGAACGGCCGGCCGAGTCGCCCCCAATGGCCTCGATTTCATGGCATTGGGTGCGGCTCATTTTTCTATTGGGCTTATTCGCGGGAACTTGCCGACCATCACCGGATCAGGGTTGCGCGCTGAGTCTCACGGCGGCCGTCTATTTCAAATCGAATGAAATAGACTCCGCTGCTCAACGACTGGGATGCATCCCAGACAAGCTCATGGCGCCCTGCCGTTTGCTGCTCATCGATGAGCGTCGTCACCGACCGGCCGAGTGCGTCAAACACCGCGATGTGGACGTCCATCGTCTCCGGCAACTCGTACTCAATGGTGGTCTGATCGGCGAAAGGGTTTGGATAGTTGCCATACACTTCCACCTCCTCCGGGCCCACTTCGTCGCCTACAAACTCAGCATCTCCGACGAGCACCTGGAGCGTCGTCTGCTCACCGCGGGGCTGCACCTGCACCTCCGGATCTTCTGTCAGATCGTGCGACGGACCCTCTTCCTCAACCAAGACCACGCGCTGCCCATCCACATTCTCAAGTCCCAGCGCCTGAAGCGTGACGGGCCTGTCCGGATCGGCTTCGAGGATGAGATCGAACGTGTAGTTGTTCTCGGGTTGCTCCTCCGTCAAGTTCGTAGCGAGCCGGCGGTCTGACGCTTCGTCAGTGGCATAGAGCGAGGTGGTTTCAAAAGGAGCGCGCGGGGCCACGTGCTGTATCGATTCATCAGCCCATCCGAGTCGCACCGGCACAACAGCCGATCCCTCGCTCGTGCTCGCGCGCAGCTGAATCACGGACTCCTCATCCGCCAGAGACGGTGTTGCGGTCTCCTCTGCGGTCAGCGCCTCGCCGCCCGGCAGAACAAGACCGGAGCGTTCGTCAGCCGGATCGTTGAACACGTAGAAGGCCTCCCCCTCCTGACCATCGGCCAGTGTTTGGACCGGGGCAAACTCCCCATTCTCCCAGCGCCAGAGCGGCTGCTCGTCATCCAGGTCATTTTCGTCTCGCACGACCGACCAGGGGATGTCCCGGTCAAATGGATTCACAATGATGTTCCAGCCGTCCTGGAGCGCCACCACGTGGTTGCCCTCGCTATCGAGGGGCACGCCGGAAACAGTCGTATCGACGTTCCAGGGCTCGCGGCTGAGGAGCCAGGCGCCGCGCCCGGACGCAAACGTGTCGTCCCCCTCCAGCTCGCGGAGAAACTCGTCTGGATTCTCCCCCTCGGCGCCGGTGTCGACAAAGGCGCGCCAGTCGGCGCCCGACTCGCCGCTCAGCGTCTCTTCAAGGGGCACCCCGGCGGCCCCGGGCACGCCGACGAGCTGATAGTTGTTCTGCTCGGTCGGATCGCCAAACTCTCGCGTGATTGCTACCTCCTGCTCATCCGAGACGGCATCCGCTGGATCCACAAACGCAACCATGGCATCGTGGTCCGAAGAGGCGAGCGGCGTTTCGGGGTCCGACAGGTCGGCATTGGGCGCGTCGATGTTGGCGCGCACGTAAGCGCGGTCCGAGACGAAGTCGGTGAGCGCTTCGGACGTCAGGATGTGATCGAGCACCTGCGCCGTCCCCTCGAAGATAAACGAGTAGCGCTCCAGCGGATCCAACTCACTCACCTGATTGGTCAGCGCCGGATCCACCTCGACGTCGCCCTCCAGCAGCTGCTCTCCCGGCGCGACCTCGCCCTGAATCTCACCAACCACATGGGCCAGGCCGTCGGTAAACTCAAAGGCATTGAAGTCGCCAAGCACGGCCAGGCGCGCGCTTGGATCCTCGTCCTGGATATCCTGCACGATGCGCGCGATGGACTCGGCCTGCTCGAGGCGCTTGTTGACGATAAACTCGTCCTCTACATTTTCCAGATCTGTGTCTTCAATGCCGACCCGCGAGCGGTTGTGCACGACGAGCGTCTTCATCGGGAATGGCCCCACGTCGGTTTGCACGGTGCCCTCGATGAGAAGCGGAGGGCGGTCGTGGACGACATTGTTAGGCGAAAAGTCGAGCGTCTCGTCAGCGGCCTTTTCGGTAAACGTGAGGTCTTCGACAGACGATTTGACGAGCGCGCCCAGCTCAATGCCGCGCGGGTCGGGGCTCGTCGTATGGGTCTCGTAGTTTGCGCCACACTCATCCTCAATGGCGCCGGCCAGGGCCTCGAGGTCGGACGCGCTGCCGGCTTCCTGGATGCCCAGCACCGTCGGCGTGCGCATCAGATCGCAGACGTGCGATGCCTGCTTGCTCAGCCGGTTGTCAAATCCACCCGGCGTGTCTCCTGAGATGAGGTCGAACAGATTGAACGTGCCGACGGTGAACTCCGCTCCTTCGGTTTCACGAACGCCGCGGGCGATCTCTTCGTCGGGGTCCTGCTGGTCGAGCTCCAGCTCAGAGGGCCAGATGCGGTGCTCGCCGAACCTGAACGGGAGCGGACCCCTGGCCGTCTCTACAACGTCGCCGCGCGATACGTCGACGTTGAATCCACTTGGGAAATTTCCAGGGTCCGTTTCAATTTCGAAGAGCTGCTGATTGCCATCCCACTCGGGCACGCCTTCCACTCCAGGAAACCCGATGCCGGGCTGCCGAAAATTGCGATCCACGTCCAGCTCGCCTCCGGCATCGACAAAGAAGTTGCCGAACTGGTCGGTCGGGCTCGTAGCGATGCCTCCCTCCACCTCCACGACCATGCTCTGATAGCGGTAGAGATCCGGCACGGCGGAGGGCTCGGGGGATGGAGTTGAGGCGTCAAACGTGACGGGGGCAGGGACCGTCTCAGTGCCGGTTGTGGTTACTTCCGGATTCTCCCCGATCTGCGTCCACCCGAAAAACTCCTGCGCCTCGCCTGTTACGTCGACGAGGTCGCCGGAGCTCACGTCGGGCGGGCTGTCCGTGAACACAAACAATCCGCGCGACGCTCCCTCGGGACACGCCTCGTCGGTGCCGTCCGGCATTTGCATGAAGAAGCCATTGTTGGCCTCCGCGGTGACGACGTTTCCGGTGGTGGTCACCGTCTCGCCCTCAAATGGCGTAGAGAAGCCCGTTCCCTGCACCTCACAGGCAAGCAGATCGTCGGTATCTGGGGGCTCCTCTCCAACAAAGACATCCGTCGTATTTACCGGCTCCAGCTGGAAATCATCCTGGAATCGGCTGAGGACGCCTCGAAACGTGTACGGTTCGTCCGGAATGGGCTGGCCGTCAATGCCGGTGTCTCCCGACCGCTGCACCCGCAGCTGACCGCCGTTGGTCGGGTCGCTAATCGCGTACGTCGTTTCCGGCCGGAATATTGCTTCGCCGGATTCATCGGTGATATCCTCAACCTCGACGAGCTGGCTCTCGAAGTCTTCCCCATTCTCATTGATCGCCTCGAGCGTGAGTTCAGCGGGCGCTGGAAGGTCGTTCCCGCTGGATAACACCTCAAAATCGTCTGCTGCCGGCGCCTCAAGCTGGCGAAGCTCATTGAAGGTCGTAAGCTCACTTGTGATCCGGAGTTCGTCGCCTTCCTGGACGTCCTCACTAAAATCAGCGTCAAAGTCAAAGACGGTAAGACCCGCCGTATCGTCCTGGAAGCGCGTGAACCGGCCCTGTGAGCGCGTTACGACGCCTTCAACAGTAACTTCCGTGCCATCGGGCTGCTGGCGCGCCTCGGCGATGGGGATCACGCCGTCGTCAGTGCCGTCGCCGGTGACGGTGATGTTATCGAAGCGGTTATTGCCCGACCCGCTTGTGGCCCCGTCGACGGTGACACGAAAGACGACGTCGGGATTATCGTTCAGTTCGCTGACATCCGAAAAATCGAACGAGCGCAGCTCAAAGCTGCCCGGGACCGTTACCGTATCGTGAGTCTCGAACGTGCTGCCCCCGTCGGCGCTGTAGGAAATTGTCTGTTCATTGAAGCCTGTGCTGGTCCCCTGCGTCGCGTAAGCGAGTTGGGCGCCTGTGTCGCCTGTGGTGGAGACCTCAATGTCGAAGTGCTCTCCATTCTGCTCCTCTCCGACAACTGCGAAGCTAGCTCCCGCCTCGTCGCCCTCTTGGGCATTAGTCGTAGTCCCGCCAAAATCCTCAAGGCTTCCTTCGTTGAAGCTAAAGGTAATGACTCCTTCTCCGATTGTGGCCTCAACGGGCTCGGACCACGGATTGCCGTTCTCTACCGGATCATTGAAATTCCAGTAGTGGAGCACCGACTGGGCAGAGGCGCTCCAGGGCATTGCGACGGCGAGGATAGCAAAGACCAGCGTAATTGTAGCGATTCGCTTCATGCGCGTAGCGGGAGAGGGCGCGAGAAATATAGCGGGCAGCTTTAATATAGCGATGTGAAGGTTTGAAATAAATACCCGGGGATTGGTTTTGATCCCCGGGCTATGCTGCCGTATACGCTGATATGCCGTAGTTGATTGGCTACACCGGCCACTCCTGCTGGGTCCAGGCCTGCTCCCAAAACATCCACTCGTAGCGAATGCTGGCGCGGAAGGCACGCTTGGCACGGTCGCGGGCGGACTGGTCGGCGGCGTCTGCGAATCGCTGGAGGCGTTCCAGCAGGTTATCCATGTATTCGTTAAACTCAGGGTCGCGATACATCTCCAGCCAGTCGGCATACGGATGGTCCTCCGGCACGTCGCCCATGACAGCCTCCAGGCGCTGGCCGATTTCGATGTAGAGCCACGGGCACGGCGTGAGTGCCGCCACGGCCTCGACGAGCGTGCCGCGCTGCGCCGTGCTGATCATGTGATCCTGATAGGCGCGATTGTTAGGCGTAAGTTCGATCTCCGCGATATCCTCCGCATCGTATCCCAGCTTCTCGCCATATCCCTCGTGGAGCTCTCCTTCGGCGACAAGAGCCAGCCGGGCAGCATCGATGAACCACAGTTTATCGTCCGGATCGCTGCAACGCGTAGAGATGAGGGCGCTCGCATCCGAGAAGGCCTCCAGGTAGCGCGCGTCTTGCATCTGATAGAACTTAAACCGCTCGGTGTCGAGCGTGCCCTCGGCCAGAGCGTGCACAAACGGGTGATCGAACGAGGCGCCCCAGCTGTCGCCCGCGGCCTCGATGCAGGTCTCGGCAAACGGGGTGATGGTGTAGTTGCGCTCGATAGAGACGTCCGTTAGAGACAAGTCGGTGGTCGTAGACATCGGCATCTGATTGGATTGATGATACAGAAACCAAACAGCTAGGCCGGTGCTCTACGCCATCCGATGTGCTATCTGAATGCTTCCCTGCGCCGGCATTACCCGAACTCAGGTTCGGAGGGTCTTCTCTCAGCCCCGCGCCGTCTGGCGCCGAGCACCCCTAGCTTTCAGTGAGAACGTAACCATTGGTACGAACACGTGCAACCGCTCAGTAGCGCGGCGGCCGCGATTCCCTGTCAGAGCCCCTGGGCATGGGCCGCACTTCGGCAATATCGCCTGGACGCAGGGGGTCCCTCCTTCGAGGCCGGTGAAGCTGACGATCTCCCAGCGCTACGAGAGCAAGCAACAGAGACCGCAGCGAGCGCGGGACCTGCCAGTCTAGAAAAGCCGGCGCGCTGGCCTCAGCATGGAGCAGCGACTCCACCTCGCGCCGTAGCTCAGGGTCGTCCGCACAAGCCTCTGCTATATACGCGGCACGCTCACCTGGGGGGTGGTCGAACGCTCGGCCCAACACCTTACTGATCGTCTTCCACCGCTCAGGAGACAGAGAGGACATAGGCCAGGATGATGAGTGGTACGAGAAAGCTCCGAGGAGCTATAGGAAGCAAAACACCCCTGTTTTCGTAAGCGCACTTTCAGACGAAAACCGGACATGTGTGCCTAGCTACTCATTGTTGGCTTCCTCGTCCTCACTGTGTTCGTCAAGCGCCCGAGCCAGCCAGGCCTTGGCTTTGCGCCAGTCGCGACGAACCGTTCGCTTCGAAACGTCCAGCATGGCGCCGATTTCTTCCTCTGTCATGCCCCCGAAAAATCGATACTGGACGACTTTCCCCAGCCGCTCGTCCATCTCTGTCAACTGCTGGAGCGCCTCATCTAATGCCAGAAACACCTCGGCCGAGGCATCGGCAGACACCATGACTTGGTCGATGTCGATGTGCGGCGTACCACCGCCTCGCTTCTGCGCATTTCGACGCCGCGCGTAGTCAACCAGGATATTTCGCATGATGCGCGAGGCCACTGCTAGGAAATGGACACGATCCTTCCACTCGATGCTGGTCTGGTCGACGAGTTTGAGATAGGCCTCGTGGACGAGATCGGTTGTGTTGAGCGTATGCCCCGAACGCTCTCCACGGAGCCGCTGGCGGGCCAGGTGGCGCAGTTCGCCGTACACTCTCTGCCACAATCGCTCCGCGGCTTCGTCGTCGCCGGCCTGGACGTCGAGCAGGAGCTGTGTGACCTCTCCTTCCTCACCCATTCCTTGCTTGCTCATATAATATGGTCGGTCGGATCTAAAATGCTCAACAATAGACGTCAGGTTCAATGGGACGTCTCTTCGATAGTTCGCAAGAATCGGACCCGTTTTCGGCAGAAAGCTACGTGGCCGTGTACGTTGTGGATCTCCAGAAGTAGACCGCCGCTCCCGCAGGGACCTGTCTGGACGCCGGTTCGTTTGCTCGTTATTAGACGTTCGCTCGTGTCGAAAACTAATGCCGTCTTATGCGCCGCGTCGCTTGCCTAACTGTCGCTCTCTTGGTCCTGGCTGCATCTCCAGTCGCGGCGCAGGTGTCGGGGGACATCGGCATCTCGGTCGGTCTCAACGCGTCGACTTTGCACTCAAGCACCGATGACGGTCTCGGCTTCCGGTCGTCAGCCGTTGGTGGCGTCTACGGGCGGCTCGACGTGGCCGGTCCGGTAGACCTCCGGTCGGACCTGCTCTTTAGTCAGAAGGGAGTAGCGGTGAGCGGAGATCAAGCCGAGCTTGTTTACCAGGCCAACTATCTTGAACTTCCCGTGTTAATCCGGGGTCAGCTTCCTGTGCTGGATCAATTTGACCTTCGTCTGATGGCCGGGCCCGCCGTCGCCCTGAAAATCTTTGAGCAGCAAACCTTCCGGCGATCAACGATCAACGTCTCCGCCGAAAATGCGCCCTTCTTTGAACGGACGGACGTTGGCATTACAGTCGGCGCGGCTGCAAACCTGGGAACTGACGAGGCGCCCCTGGGTCTCGATGTGCGCTACACCCTGGGCCTTGTCGACGCCACGCGCTCCGTGGAAGAGCAGTCAGGAAATATCCCCGCCTTTCCGGAGAGCGGTCGCAACGGAGCCCTCACGGTGCTTGTCAGCTTTCGCATCTCGGGCGGCTCCTGACAGCCGAACAGTACTGCGTCCTGCGCGTCAATAACGGAGATTTGCGCTGGGCACGCCTCCGAGCAATGATTTGACCGCCGCTCTCGCCTAGACCGGACGATTCGGGGCAGTCCGCGTCCAGCTTGCAAAACGGCTATCCTTCTTGTTTTTTGCTTTTTTACCGCGCGTCCAGTCATTCCCTGTTTTCTAGCGGGCGCGTTCTTTCTGTGAACCACCGAAAGCGGCATGTATCTCAGCAAGCTGACCCTCCACGGCTTCAAAAGCTTCGCCGACCCGACGGAGCTGCACTTCGACCCAGGTGTAACGGCCATCGTCGGTCCCAATGGCTGCGGCAAATCGAACATCGTCGACGCGGTGCGCTGGGTCATCGGCGAGCAGCGCCCGAGCGTTCTCCGGTCAGACAAGATGGAGAATGTCATCTTCAACGGCACCACGGAGCGCCGCCCGCTCGGCATGGCGGAAGTGGAGCTTACCATCCAGAACAACCGGGGCGTCCTTCCCACCGAGTACTCGGAGGTGACGATCGGACGGCGCCTCTTCCGCGACGGGAAGTCGGAGTACCTGATGAATGGGACGCAGTGCCGGCTGAAGGATATCACCAGCCTGTTCATGGACACGGGCATGGGCGCCGACGCCTACTCGGTGATCGAGCTCAAGATGGTCGACGAGATCGTCTCCGAAAGCGCAGAAGACCGGCGCCGTCTCTTCGAGGAAGCCGCCGGCATCACGCGTTACAAGAAGCGCCGGCGGCAGGCGCTGCGCAAGCTCGACAACACGCAAACCGACCTGGACCGCATCCGCGACCTGACCGACGAGATCAGCACGCAGGTCGAGCGCCTCGAGAAGCAAGCCGAGAAAGCGCAGAAGTACGAAGAGTACACCGATCGCCTGCACGAACTCGAGCTGAAGCTTGCCCAGGTCGAATACAGCCGCCTGACGGCTAAGCAGGAATCGCTGCAGCGCGAGCTGGACGAGCTCGAGGCTGCCATAGAAGAGAAAACATCCCAACAAAACGAGGCCGAAGACCGGCTCGAAGCGCTACGCGAGACGCTGGCCACCCGCGAGTCTGAGCTCGAAGAAGCCCGCGAAGCGCTCCAGGAGCACCGGACGGAGGTCAACCGCCTCGAAGCCGAGCAGCGCCTGCAGCGCGAGCGCCTTAACCAGGCGCGCCGCGATCGCGACCGGATCCAGAAAGAACGGAAGGAGGCGCAAACTCGCCAGCGCGAGCTTACGCGCAGAGAGACGCTGCTAAAAGCGGCACTTGCCCAATCGCGCCCCTCCCTCGAGGTGGCCCAACGCCGGCTCGACGAAGCGACCAACGCCCGCGACGCCGCCCGGGCCGCCGCCAACGAGCAGCGCGCAGCCGTTCAGCCGCTGCGCGAACAGGAAGAGGAGCTCGAGGAGACGCTCGCCGAACGCCGGCGCACGCTCGACCGCCTCACCAATCGCCTGGAGATGCTCCAGGAGGAGCGTGCGCGCACGCAGCAGCAGCTTGACAACTTGGGGACCGACGACCTCGACCGCCGCGTCGCCCAGACCGATGCCGAGCGCCAAGCGGCACAGTCCGAGCTCGAAGAAGCCCGCGAGGCGCTGGCCGATGTCGAATCGATCCGCGACAAGCGGCAGGCCGATCTTGACGCGGCGCAGGACGAGTTGCGCGACCTCGAGCGCCGGCGTGACGCGCTACAGGCCGAAGCCGATCTGCTCAAGAGCCTGGTCTCGTCTTATGAGGACGCTTCCGACGCCGTCCGCTTCCTCGCCGAGTCGCCGCCCGACGGCCTCGACGAGCTGCGTACGGTGGCGGATGTGCTGGCATGTGACGACGACCTGCGCATTGCACTCGATGCAGCGCTGGGCGACCTCGCCGCCTGCATCGTCGTGCCGGATGAACAGACGGCCCGGCAAACCATCCGCCGCCTCCGCGACGAAGAGCAGGGGCAGGCTACTTTCATCGTGCTCGATCGTCTGCCGCCCCTCAACGCCCCTCCGCCTCCCGAAGCGGCCGAACCGCTCCTCGCGCACATCCGCACAACTGATCCGGCATACGACCCGCTGGCGACGGCGCTCCTGCGCGACGTGCTGCTGGTCGACACACTGGAAGACGCCCAGTCGCTGGTCGACACGGTAAGCCCCTCAACTCGCATCGTAACGCGAACGGGCGAGTGGATTGATGGGCGAGGGCTTCTTCGCGGCGGCAGCCAGCTCTCGAGCCCCTCACCGATGGGCAACCGGCTGGGACGCCGCGAGCAGCTCAAGCGAGTGCAGACTGATCTCGAGGAGCTCGATCAGTCGATTGAGGAGCAGAAGCGAACCGTTGACAGGCATCAGGCAGCCCTCAACGAGCTGAACGTCGACGATCACCGGACTGCGGTGGAGGACGCCGAGGCAGCGCTTTCCGAGGCAGAGCAGGCCTACGAGCGAGCGCAGTATGAGCGCGAGCAGATGGATGAGCGCCAGACGGAGCTCCGCGAACGCCTCGACGAGCTTGCGCGGGAGATTGAAACGGTCGAGCAAAAGATTGACACGCTGCAGTCCAAGGTCGACGATGCCACCGAGAAGCGCGAGGCGCTCCGCACGGAACGCGCCGAGGCTGAGGCTGCGCTCGAAGAGGCCGAGGCGCATGAGCGCGAGCTCGTCGACGCGCATAGCAGCGCGCAGGTTGCAGCGGTTGAGGCGCAAAATCGCCTGGACACGTTGGAGCGCGACCTGGAACGCGTGCGCCAGCGGAGCGCGTCCACCGAGAAGCGCCTCCAGACCCAGGCCGAGAAGCTGGAGGAGCTTGACGCCACCATCGACGAAGCGCTGGACGAGCAGTCGGAGCTCGACGCTCAGATCGAGGCCATCCGCGCGGAGCGCTCGACCCGAGACGAGGCGGTATCAGAGGCGGAAGAGCGCCTGCACGAGACGCGGCAGTCGATCGCGGAGGTCGAGAGCAATCTGCGGCGGCTCCGTCGCGAACGCGATCAGCTCCTTCAGACCGAGAACGAACGCTCCGTGGATCAGGCCGAAGTCGAGACCCGGATCGAGGATCTCGTCGAAAGCATCCGCGAAGACTTCGACGTGGACCTCACCGACGCAGCCATCGACGTCGAAGGCTCCTTTGACGAAGACGAAGCCCGCTCGAAGGTCAAGTCGCTGCGCGCCAAGGTAAACGGCTTAGGCAACGTCAATCCACTCGCGCTCGACGAATACGAGGAGGAGAAGGAGCGCCTCGACTTCCTCATGGATCAGAAGGCGGATTTAGAGGAGGCCGAAGAGACGCTTCTGGAAACCATTGAGGAGATCAATACCACGGCCGCCGAGCAGTTCGATGAAACCTTTACGTCCATCCGCGAGAACTTCGGCGACATCTTCAGCGAGCTGTTCGGCGGCGAGGCGTCGGCCAAGCTCAAGCTCGACGACCCCGACGATCCGCTGGAATCCGATATCAACATCGTGGCCAAGCCACGCGGCAAGCGACCGAGCACCCTCGCGCAGCTGTCGAGCGGCGAGAAAGCCCTCACGGCCACGGCACTGCTCTTTGCCATCTACCTTGTGAAGCCGAGTCCGTTCTGCATCCTCGACGAGGTGGACGCGCCGCTCGACGAGGCGAACGTCGAGCGCTTCATGAACCTAGTGCGTCGCTTCGAAGACGACACGCAGTTTATTCTCGTGACGCACGATCAGCGCACCATGGCCCTCGCCGACCGCATGTACGGCATCACTATGGAGGAGCGCGGGGTCTCCAAGCTCGTCGGCGTGGAATTCGATGAGGCCGTGACCATGGCGGAGTAGCAGCCGAAGGTGGACGGAAGAGGACCCGGCACGCTGAACTTTTTCGATGCCTCTTTCACATGACCGGAGCATGCTGCCATGGACTTCTTCCTCACCGAAACTGAAGCTGGTCTGCGCGCTCTTCTCTTTCTCGGCGGCGGAGCGGTGCTCGGATTTATCATTCACTACGCCGCCTTTCTAATTCTTCGCGGGGTTCTCAACCGCTTGCCCAAGACAGAGCTCCTGCGCGTCCTCTTGGATCACAGCTACCGACCGCTACAGTACCTGCTTCCGGTGCTTTTTACCTTCGCCGCCGTACCCCTCGCGGAGCCCTTCCTGACAGGAACCGCCGAACGGATCCTCAGCGGCATGCTGCACCTCTTGAGTGTGATCGGCGTAGCGTGGCTTCTCATTGCCCTGGCCTTCGGGGTTGAGGACGCCCTCGGCCGGCAGTTCTCGGTCGAGGAAGCCGACAACCTCCGGGCCCGCAAAATCGCCACGCAGGCGCGCATCCTACGGCGGATTGCCGTGGTGGTCATCATTATCATCTCCATCGGCGCTGTCCTCTTCGAGTACGAGGCCTTCCGTAGCTTGGGCACCGGCATCCTGGCGTCCGCAGGCATCATCGGTATTGTCGTGGGCATAGCCGCGCAACGCACGCTCGGCAACCTCATCGCCGGCTTCCAGATGGCCTTCACGCAGCCCATTCGAGTCGACGACGTCGTCATCGTGGAGGGCGACTTCGGCTGGGTCGAGGAGATCACCCTGACCTACGTGGTCGTGCGCGTGTGGGACCAGCGGCGCATCGTCGTTCCCATCACGCAGTTCATCGAGAAGCCGTTTCAGAACTGGACCCGCCAGTCGTCTGAGCTGCTCGGCACTGTCTTCCTCTACGTGGACCACACGGTTCCCTTCGAAGAGGTGCGCGAGGCGTTGGGTGAGATTGTGGAGGCGTCGGAATACTACGACGACCGCGTGTGGCGTCTGCACGTAACCAACACGTCAGAACGGACTGTTGAGATGCGCGCCCTAATGAGCGCGCGTAGCGCCCCCGATCTTTGGGAGCTTCGCTGTGAGGTGCGCGAGAAAATCGTCGCTCACCTTCAGGACGAATATCCCGATGCCCTCCCCCGCGTGCGCGCCGAACTGAAAGACCCGTCAGACGCCCGTCTGCTATCCGGCGAAGGAGCTGCAGACTCCGAATGATCTCTCTTTTTATCGGCCATACAAATCATATCTTAATTTCTTCACATAGCCAAGCTTCCCGGTAGGCGCGCAAGCGACTCTGTGTAGTTTTAGCAAAGATCGGGCTTTTTTCGGCGTTCTGAGCGATTCTGCGGGGGACGATCTGCTCTCCGAATGTAAAGGGCATGATACGCAAACCGGCCGACTTCACTTCCCCTTCAATATGGTCGCGCAGCCGAGCGTCCATTATGTGGCGTTTAGGAGCCCCCATTAATAATCGCGCGATCGGCGCCGTTTCATTACTGCTGCATAAACTTCTCAGCGCCCAGTCGTACATGATTACGCGAGATGGCGGGGAGTCCACCGCGGATATTTCCGCCGATGTTTTCACTTATGAATAGATGATCTGACACAATGATGAAGCGACGAAAGAAACGAACGCACTCGACAAATCCGATGATTAGCCCGCGCCTGCCGCGCCCACGCTCCCCATTTGGACGCTCGCGCCGCAGGAGAAAAAGCAAGACGGAATAGCGGCGTGCTTGAATAATGACTTGTAGCACCCTTTGGAAAGCCCCATCCGCTCGCCTGCTTTTAGCAGATTTGGAGGGCTGTATCGCACGTGACGTTGGCAATCGGTGGGCTTCGCTGCGGAGAACACGATACAGATGTCCATGGGATGGCTTCCTCCAGCCGCGGATGGGGCTTCCCCTTTTCGGCACTCCCGCTGATCGAGGGTGCCACTCTTAAACAGAGAACCCCCGACCGCTCGACACGAGCGATCGGGGGTTTTTCTATTGCCTCAACCTCTGGTTTCAGTCTTATCCCTTAATGCATCCGAGGGGGCGCAGCTGCACAACCTTCTTCGAGATGCCGGCGCCTTCAACGGCGTCGACAACGTTCGCAACGTCCTTGTACGCCTCGGAGATCTCCTCGCGGACGGTGCGTCCGCTCTCGCCGCGCACGATGATGCCGCGGTTGGCGAGCTCAGCGGTGATATTGCGGTTGCCGGCCCTCTTGCGCGCCTGCCGACGGCTCATCTGCCGGCCGGCGCCGTGACACGTGCTTCCAAACGTCTCATCCATGGCGCGATCCGTGCCGACGAGCACGTAGGAATAGCGCCCCATGTCGCCCGGAATGAGCACGGGCTGTCCGACGTCCTGGTACGCCTCCGGAATCTCCGGATGGCCGGGCGGGAAGGCGCGCGTGGCCCCCTTGCGATGCACGCACAGCTCCTGCGTGTCGCCGTTGATGCGGTGCGTCTCGAACTTGGCAATGTTGTGCGCCACCTCGTACACCGTCTTCAGATTGATGTCGCGCGGGCTGAGCCCGAGCACCCGCTCGAACGCAAGCCGCGTGTTGTGCGCCATCGTCTGCCGGTTAGCGAAGGCGTAGTTGATGGCGCAGTGCATCCCGCGGATGTACTGCTCGCCCTCGGGCGACTGAATCGGCGCGCAGGCAAGCTGGCGATCGGGCAGGTCGATGCCGTACTTGCTCATCGCTTCGCCCATCTTCGAGAGCGCGTCGTCGCACACCTGATAGCCGAAGCCGCGCGAGCCCGAGTGGATGATCGCCGTCACCTGATTCTCTTCGAGTCCCAGGCGCTCGGCCAGATGGTCGTCGTAGACCTCGGAGACATAGCCGACCTCTAGGAAGTGATTCCCTGAGCCCAACGTGCCGATCTGATCGGTGCCTCGCTCCAGGGCCCGGTTGGATACGGCGCCGGGGTCGGCGCCATCAATGCGGCCGTTCTCTTCGATGTAGTCCAGATCTTCGCGATGGCCATATCCCTGCTCGACGGCCCACTCGGCACCTTTCTGGAGCACCGTGCGCAGCTCCTGCTTGGAGACATGCGTGGCGCCCGACGAACCGACACCCGTCGGCACGCGGCGGAAGAGCTCGTCGACCAGCGACTCCATCTGCGGCTGCACCTGCTCACGCTCCAGATCCGATGTCATGAGCCGCACGCCGCAGTTGGAGACCACGAATCCGTTGGCGACGAAGTTGTGGTCGTCGTGCGCTACCGTGAAGTCATAGACGTAGGGGTCGCCCGTTTCTGCCTCCAGATCGACCGGCTCGATCGACGCGATGCGCGTCCACACCATACCGCTCGTGCCGAGTCCGTCCCGCGCCCATTCGCTGAACGCATCGAACGTTTCGAAGGCAGCGCCGCATCGCACGTCGCTCGTTCGGGTTTCGTACAGCGACCGCTCCAGGAAGCGCCGGTTTACGTGCGGGTCTTTCAGGTCGGCGTAAATGGATGTCGGTGAATCCCCTGCCGCATGCCGGGCCGCTGCTTCGCCGGCTGCCTCGCGACGCCGATCGAGCACTTGCTGCTTGCGTTTGAGATACGTGACCGCCGTCATAGCCTTCGCATGCCGCGTGCGGTTATACGCATAGCCCACGCGTCCCCACAGCGCAATCAGATTCTCGGGGTTGGACGCAATCATGAGACGCAACCGATGGGAACGGGTGCCATCTCCGTTTCGCTGCTCGACACGCTCGCTGATCGTTTTGGCCTCGACCTCGAAGCCCTTGAGCAGCGCGCGTATGTCCTGAAGGAATCGCCTCCCGCTCTCGACGCACCCTTCTCTCTTGTTGATCGAAAGGACAGGCACCTGAAAATTACGGTTCCGCTCCGTAAAGGCGCGCGGCGACGACAGTTCGGCGCCGAAGAAGGCCGCCAGAAAGAGGCGCTGATGCCAGCGTGGGGCCTCACGCACCCAGCCGGGGACGCGATACTCCTGCGTCGACTTGGCCCCCACAGGAGCTCCGAGTGCCGTCATAAGCGCGGCGAACGACGTGCTCGCGACCTTAAAGGCCGTTTCTTCCCGCTCGAACTGATAGGTATCGTAGGTAGTCTCGATCGTATGATCGCGTGTGCGCCGATAGATCCGTGACGGCGTAAACCCAGCCGCTGCAATATCTTCTCGGATGGCTTCCAGATCGTCGGACGTACCATAGAACCACGCCGTGCCTTTTCCGGCGGCTCCGCTGAAGTGAAGCGAACCGTCACCAAACAGGTACCCGAGCGCCTTAATGAGATAGGGCAGCTCTGGCGCGTCGGCACGCAGGGGAAGCAGATCACGGCTTTTTAGATAGGCCACGACCTGTCCGAGCACATTCCCGTCTTCTTTCCCCTGTTTGTTCAAGACGTGCTGGATATCTTCGGCATCGACGAGCACCGAATCGTCCGGCGTTTCGTACGGAACGCCTTCAAACGGGTGCTGAGCGACGCAATCGCCCGCCTCCAGCTCGTCGAGCTCGACCATGCCATCTGGCGTCCAGAACGGATGATCGGCCGTAGCGATAATCTCGTCGCCGCCCTCCGTGGTGATGCGATACGTGGGCTGCTGGGGACGACGCTTCAGGTACCGTTGAATGGCCGTGGTGTCGTCACGGGGCGCCTCAAAGTCCTGACAGCGGAGAACGTCACGCTGCCACGTGGTCTCCATGTCTGCGATCGAGCGCGTGTAGCCATGTTCGTGCAGCACGCGGCTGCTCCCAGCGAGGCAGTTGATATCATAGCCCACCCCACCAGGTGAAATCACACCGTCTTCCGTGTCGAAGGCGGCGACGCCTCCAATCGGAAATCCATAGCCCCAGTGGATATCCGGCATCGCCATCGAGGCTTTCACGATGCCGGGCATGTGGGCAACGTTGGCTGCCTGCTTGGGCGCGTCATCCGATAGAATATCGTCAAGCATCTCCTCATTCGCGTATAGCCGAGCAGGCACGCGCATCCCACCCTGCTTGGGAATCTCCCACAGATAGTCGTTGATTTTCTTGATGTTGTAGTCAGACATAGCGACACCTCCTCTGATTTGTTAGCAAGATTTCGCTTTCCCCGTCAGTAGAACAACAAGCGCGCAAGGGGAAAATGTTCGAGCCGCTCACATATCATAGATTACCTGCACACGCCACGTGCCATCTTCCTGAACGATC
>OBKM01000021.1_pt1 | contig 56942 bp, 56 predicted proteins | sample 1519691 | NCBI WGS metagenome assembly OBKM01 (sample SAMEA37050418, study PRJEB22526) | metagenome | biome: saline pan; feature: lake; material: water | place: Egypt | collected 2015 | depth 0.5 m
TCGAACCGCCGATCCAGTGTGAGGCGTGCCGGTCGGCCCTCGGGGAGCCGGGACGTGAGTCGGTCGCGTTCCTGCTCGTCGAGGGGAGTACGGTTCCGGTCGTTGGCTGCGCGTTTCACCTCGAACAGTTCCGGTCCGTCTGTGGGTTCACGACCGAAACGACGGCGGAGTTGCTCGAACACCGGCCGGCCGGCGGCGTTCCGTGTCCGGGCTGTCGGCTCGCGCCGCATAACCCGAGCCAGCCGGTAGTCTCGCTCGGCGACGGCGTCGTGGCGGTGCTTGCGTGTCCGCAGCACAGATCGGATCTCATCGAGCGGTTTCGGACGGGGCTTCGGACGCGGTCGCAGCTGTCGTCGTCGCTGGATACCGAGAGCTGAGCGCTCTCGGACACGATCCCGGGGTGAAACGGGTCCGGATTAAACCTGGACGGTGCCTATCCCGGCACGGAGCATCGATCATGGCTGGCCCCGAAGACCCGGTTCAGTTCGCCGACGACGGCCCCAGGATTCCGGAGACGGATCGGGCGGATGTCTTCGACGCCGGCTACGCGAGGAACCCGGACGGAACCGGCTTCGGACTGCGCATCGTCGAGGGGATCGTCGAGGCCCACGGCTGGGAGATCGATGTGACCGATGCCGAAGGCGGCGGCGCGCGGTTCGAAATCACCGGCGTCGAGTTCGTCGAGGGGGCGTGAGGCGACACCAGTATTCATATCCGACGCTCCCCGAGCGACAGTATGACACAGCAGGCCGGGGCGGGGTTCCGCTCGATAGAATCGGAGCACGACGACTACCGGCCGCCGATCGAGGGATCGATCCCGGCGTGGCTCTCGGGAACGCTCATCAGGAACGGCCCGGGGAAGTTCGAGGCCGGCGGGACGCGCGTCAGCCATTGGTTCGACGGGCTGGCGATGCTGCGACGGTACGCCATCGGGGATGGCACGGTGCGATACTCGAATCGGTTTCTCCGGACCGAGGCCTACACGGACGCGAACGAGGGGCGGCTCATCGGCCAGTTCGGGACCGACACCAGGGGTTGGCGGCGGCTGTTCGATACCCTCGGTTCGCTCGGCCTCCCGGAGCCGACGGACAACGCGAACGTCCACGTCGCCCGGATCGACGGCGAGTACGTCGCGTTGACCGAAGCGCCGCGGCGGATCGCGTTCGATCCCGAGACGCTCCGAACCCGCGGTGAGTTCAGTTTCGACGACGACCTGCCGGAACACATCACCGCCGCGCACCTGGTCGATGACCCCCATCGTGGGGAGGTGATCGGTTTCACGACCCAGTTCGGCCGACAGCCGCAGTATCACCTCTATCGCGTCCCCGACGGGAGCCGGCGGCGTGAGTTGATCGCGTCGATCGACGCCCACGGGCCGGCGTACGTCCACGACTGCAGCGTGACCGACGGCCACGTGATTCTCGTCGAACCACCGCTCGTTTTATCGGTACTGCGAGCGCTCGATCCGCGTTCGGACGGCCCGATCGATATGCTCCGCTGGCGGGAAAACCGTTCGACGCGGGTGCTCGTCGTGGATCGCGAAAGCGGCGAAGTGCTCGCCGAACCGACCCTCGATCCGGCGTTCGTCTTCCATCACGTCAACGCCTACGCCGACGGCGACACCGTCGTCGTCGATCTGATCGAGTTCCCCGACGCCGACATCGTCGGGTCGCTATCGATGTCGGAACTCGGCGGCGGCTTCCCGGACGTACCCGACGGCCGGCTCGTGCGGTATCGGATCGATCCGGAAACGGACGTGGTCGAGCGAACACCGCTGTACGATGGCGGAATGGAACTCCCGCGGGTGTCACGCTCCCGGATCGGGCGACGGCACCGCTACGCCTACGGACAGGCGACCGACCGCGAGGGCGCGAACGGGCTCGTGAAAGTCGACTGCGAGACCGGGACCGCACGCGAGTGGTGGAAGCGATCCGTCTACGTCGAGGAGCCGGTTCCGGTTCGGCGGCCCGGAAGCGACGCGGAGGACGACGGTGTGGTGTTGGCGACGGCGCTCGACGCCGAGCGCGGGCGGACCGCGCTTTTGGTGTTCGACGCGGCGACCCTCGAGGTGTCGGCGCGGGTGCCGCTGCCGCATGCGGAACCGTTCGGCTTTCATGGACGGTTCTTCCGGGACGAGTGAGGGTCGAGTGCCCCGTTTGGGGCTGTTTGTCGTCGGACGGGACATGCATTTTTAGCGTGGTTCGATGCTGAATTGTAATTGTTTGATTCCAAAAATCTATTATCCGTTGATCCAACACGCACATATGGAACTGAATGCCAACCGCACCGGTATTACGCCGGGGGACGAAACGGGACGCCGGCCGCGATCCCTCGGGGGGCACCGATGACGAAACGACACGTCGAGGTGCCGGCGGCGATGCAGGCAGCGATCGACGAAACGATAGAATACGTCGACGACCGCCTCTCGGAACCGGACACGGCCGACGCGGTCGGCGAACTCCTCGCGGACCTCCACGGCGACCGGGAGGCGTACGACCGGTATCGCGACGGGGAATCGCTGCCACCGATGACCCGTATGCGGGTCCGGAGCTACGACCCGCGGAACGCGCTCATCGAGACCGAACACTGGGCCGAACAGGAGCTGTCGGCGCTGCGGGAGGCCAAATGTATCCGGTATCTGTGGGAGGGGTTCGATCTCTCGCCGCTGTCGAACAATCTCGCCTTCGCGCTCCCGTTCAGACAGACGCTCGCGAACCATCTGTTCGCGGAGGCGGGGGAGGGGCTCCGCCTGTTCGGCGGGATCAAAATCCAGTGTGGGCACAACATCGAGATGGGTGACAACGTCGTCGTTCACAACGACGTCCTGTTGGACGATCGGGGGACGCTATCGATCGGCGACCGCGTCTCGATCGCCGATCGGAGCCACGTCCACACCCACGCCCACGACACCGTCGACCAGACGGACGTGACGACCTACGAGACGATCCTCGAGGACGACGTTCGCCTCGGGTACGGCTCGATGATAAGCGCCGGCTGTCGGATCGGCGAGAACGCGATGGTCGGCTCCGGCGCGACGACGCTTGGGGACGTACCCGCCCACCACATCGTCGCCGGGTCGCCGGCCAAAAGCGTCAAGATCAAACCGGGGTGGGAGCCCGTCGCCGACGACCTGGGGCCGCTGACCGACAACCGAGAGAGCAGGCGGTTGCCGACGGAGTTCCCCGAATCCTTCGAGGAGTTCGACGAGTTCGGCCGGACGCTTTCGGCCCCCGGCGAGGGGTGATCGCGACGAGGACCCGTCGTGGGCGCTCGATCGCCGGGGTCCGGAACGCACCGGGGGACCCCTGCCGGTTTGCGGTTCCGACCCGGTCGTTACCACTCATAGAGGACGAAGACGTCGTGGTCCCGCGGGCAGACATCGTGTATCAGGCGGTGACGCTCGGCTTCCGTCGCCGACCCGTGATCGCGCTCGGCACGGACGGAAACGACCTCACCCGAACGGGGCAACGAGACCCGAACGTCGCGTTCACACGTCGGACATGGGACGACAGGGAGATGGTTGTCCGGAGAGTCCGGCATAGTCGTGTCGTGGTCACGGGATCAAATAGGGATTTGCGTCGCGGAACTCCGTTGTGGATGCGGGCGGCCTCCCCGGACACACGAAGCCAGCCAGGGCCGAGATGAGTTGTATAAAATCCGTTAACTATTGCTAAATAAATAGATTTTTATCTATATTTTATCCTCGATAGTATCCGGCGGACGCGGAACGGAGACGTGCTCAGAGAGGGGGCCGCGACGCGGAGCGGAAAGCCGACAGAATCCGTTCGGGCAGTCGGCGCTTCCTTCCCGTTGACAGGGGCGGTTTTTTTTTAACGAGTCATCATACGTCTGCGCGTGGCTTTCCCCGGCGACCCGTCGGACTCGGTTTGGTCATGTTTCATACGATATTATATCTAATATTTTTTATATTTTCTGAATCAGGACATCCGAACGGGAACCGCGTAACGATATCAAAAGCTAAGCCGATCGGTTCTGTTGTCGAGGTATGTCCGACGAGCAGCCGATTTTCGATTACGCGTCCGCAGCGCCGTGGGCACAGGTGATCGAGGCCTACGGCGGCGAGGAGGGGCTCAACGCCGCGATCCGTGAGATGGTCGCCGAGGGAAAACGGAAGGACGAATGCTGGGAAGCGATCTGGGACCGCGAGGTCCGGCGGTTCGAATCCGATCCGGGGTTCAGAGAGGACGTTCGGGGGATCTACCGGACGGCCGGTGTCGACCTCCTCAGCGTGACGCCGTGGGTCCACGATTCGACCCGGCGCGAACGGCCCGGACAGCGACGTGATCTCTCCCGGTGGCAGGCGCGGTTCGACGCGGCGGAGTGGCTAAAAAAGGTGACCTCCCCCGCGGAGGCGCGCGCGGTCGCCGAGGGTGAAGGGATCGGCGTCATTTTAAATACCCAGAACGTCGACGGGGCGATCGACGGGGCCATAGAGGATATCGACACGCTGTACAACGAGGGGGTTCGGATCTTCCAGCTCACGTACAACCGGCAGAACCGCCTCGGTACCGGCTGTAACGATCCCTCTGAGGGCGGGCTCTCGACGTTCGGGCGGGCGGCGGTCGACCGGCTCAACGAGTTGGGTGCGATCGTCGACGTCTCACACTGCGGAAAGCGGACGACGCTCGATACGATCGAGTACTCGGCGGCTCCGGTCGCGGTCACACACGCGGGCTGTCGTGCGATAAAGGACCACTACCGGGGCAAATCCGACGAGGAACTCGAGGCGCTTTCGGCCGCGGACGGATATATGGGCGTCGTCGGGCTCCCCTGGTTTATAACGCCCGCGGGTGCGGAGCCGACGCTCGATGTCCTCATCGAGCACATCGAGCACGCCAGCTCGATTCTCGGCCGCGGGAGCGTCGGCCTCGGGACTGATTTCTATCCGGCCGACGCCCGGTTTCCGGCCGAACTAAAACACTACTACGGCGAGTACATCGCATCGAAGGGTTTCGAGCGGGAGGACCAACGGACGGTCGCCGGCGGGTTGGGCGCGTTCGAGACCTTCGAGGACTGGCCCGTGATCGAGGATCGGCTCCGGGAGTGGGGGTCGCCGTCGGACGTCGCCGGCGTGTTGGGCGGGAACTTCCTCGATTTCTGGGAGCGGGTCGTGTAGTCGCTACCGCCGTCCGGAAGCGGCGAACTCGAACGCCTCGAGGGGGCCCGCGCCGTCGCCCCGAAGCACCGAGTCCGCAAGCGCGATATCGAGCGCCCCGATCCCGATCGGAACGAAAACCGTCCGGTCACCCGGAGCGATCCGTCGGTCGTAGCCGCCGTCGAGTACGGTCCCGATCGTGGCGTGGATGTCATCGCGGGTCAATTCTCCGCGGGCGGCCAGATCGGCGAGGGCACCCCGGTTGAGACACTGTTCGACGTGATCGACGAGGAGGTGATCGGCACCGAGGATCGTTTCGTCCGGCAACTCGCGGTAGGAGCCGAGCGCGACGATCACATCCGGCCCGTCGGTCGGATCCTCGAACACCGGCGTCTTCGAGTCGGTGACGGTGAGGAGAGCGTCGGTCCGGGTCACCGCTTCGACCGAGTCGCGGACGACGATTTCGGCGTCGATCCGGGGGTTCAGTTCGGCTGCGAGCTCGCGGGCGGCCGCCCCATCAGTATCGAAGAGACGAAACGAGGACACGTCTGTCAGTTCATCCAGCGCCGATAGCTGGAAACGGGCCTGAAACCCGGCGCCGACCACACCGACGGACTCGGGGGATGAATCGGGGAGATGCCGTACGCCGACGACGGACTGGAGCGCGGTCCGGACGCCGGTGAGATACATCCCCTCCATGATCGACGTGAACCGGGCGCGGTCGGGGTCGAAAAGCAGTATCAACGAACTGATCGGGTCCGAATCGGCGTCCCAGGTGGCGACCGCCCATTTCGTCCCGGCGACCCCGAGCCAGTCGACGTAGGCGGGCATATCTATGCTGAAGGCGTTCAGGTCGGGCCATTCCCCGTCGTCGCCCATGTGCATCGTCAGCTTCGGCGGGTTGATAACCCGCCCTCGGGCGTCCTCGACGTACGTCTTCTCGACGGTAGAGAGGGCGTCGGGGAGCGATAGCCGGGCCGAAACGTCGGCTTCCGAGAGGAGTTTCGTTGACATCGGTCGATACCGGCTATGTCACACCGGCACGGATATGCGTTTCGCTACCCAGTAGGACGGCGAACCGACTCGTCGTTTTCTCCCCCGTCAAAACAGATATATAGTTCTTTTGTGAAACGTGGGATAATGTCAGACAACAAGCCGGTGGCGTTGCGTTTCCTTCCACAGGAGGAGGCGATCGAAGCGGGGCTAACAGACATGGATCGGTGTGTCGAGCGGATGGGCTACGTCTTCGAGTTGTACAACCAGGGCCGCGTGATCATGGGGGATCCCGGCCAGGACATCCACGGTCACCTGACGACGTTTCCGGGCGGGTTAGAGCACGACGAGGGACTCGAAGCGGGGCCGGACAGGCGATTCACCGCCATGCCGGCGTTCGTCGGCGGCGACATCCGGAAGATGGGGATCAAGTGGTACGGATCGAACGTGACGAACCCGGAAAAGCGGGGGCTTCCGCGGTCGCTACACACCATAACGCTGAACGATCCGGATAGCGGACAGCCGCTGTTTCTGATGGACGGAGGCGCATCGAGCGCGATGCGGACCGGCGCGATGGCGGGGCTCGGGGCCGAACGGATCCAGGGTGGTCGGGCCACGACAGCGGCTATCGTCGGTCCCGGCGTCGTCGGGCAGACGTCGGCGCTCGGGCTCGACTCGGCGCTTGGGTCGCTCGAGGAGATACGGATCGTCCACCCCGAGCGCTGGAAGGCCGAGGCGTTCGAAGCCGAGATGCGGGCGGACATCGAAGCGACGATAACGCCGACGGACTCGGTCGAAGACGCGGTGCGGGGTGCGGACGTGACCGTCGTCGCGACGACGGCCGATCCGCCCGTGGCGATCGACGGCTCGTGGCTGAAAGACGACACGCTCGTCATCCCGCTGGGTGATCTCCGAATGCCACTTGGGGCGTTCGACGCGGACCGGGTGTTCTGTGACATCCGCGAGAACACCCTGGAGTTCGCGGCGGGGTTCGACTGGGAGATCACGAACGCGGTCGGTGCGGCCGTCGAGTACGGCGTCGGACTCGACATCGGTCGCGGGGACCTCCGGGCGCTCCACGAGATCGTCGGCGGCGAGGACACGGAACCGACGGACGGAACCTCGATCCTCTATTCGCCCGGGCTACCGATGGAGGACGTCGCCTGGGCGGATGAGGTGTACCGGAACGCGGTCGAGGAGGACCTCGGACAGACGCTGCGGATGTTCTCCGAACCGTATTTCAGCAAGCCGTACTGAGGCGGCGGCGGATCGCCGACGAGCGGCCGTTGTCCGATGGCGGCGGGGTCGCCGGTAGCGGGCTGCTGTTTGCTATGAGCAAACACGCTGCGTCGATAACGGCGGCGACCGTCGAGGTAGCGTCTGAAAGCCACGGGCGAAACGCACACAAAGCCAGGAGGTGGTGATCCATGGGAAGACGACACAAAGCCAGGAGGTGGTGATCCATGGGAAGACGACACAAAGCCAGGAGGCGGTGCCGTACCCCCGGCTCGAAGGGCGTACAATAACAAAATTATGTTCGTTATGATAATATACGACTGGGCGCGGAAGCGTTATTCGTTTGCACACAGCAAACACTTGGGCGGTCGTTACTGGCTTACTGGTTCACCGTATCGATGTTCAACTCGATCACGTTCGCGACCCGGGTGACGGTCTCCGGCAGCGTCTCGTTGAAACGGTCACCTTTCATGCGACTCACCGGACCGGAGACGCTTATCGCTCCCACAACGTCTTCGCGGTTGGGATCGACGGGGGCGGCGACGGCCCGCAACCCAGAGATCTCCTCCTCGTCGTTGACCGCGTAGCCGTCGCGGCGGACCACCTCCAGTTCGGCGAGGAGCTCCGCCCGTTCCGTGATCGTGTGTTCGGTCCGGTCGGGAAGCCCGTACCGATCGACGATCGCGTGAACGCGCTCGTCGGGCAGCGAGGCCAGAATGGCTTTGCCCGCCGCGGAGTAATGGAGGTGATCGCGGCGCTGGAGGTTTTTGAGATGATACGGTTCCCCGACGGCGTTCGTCCCCTGAGATTTATATAGGTGAATCGCCCGGCCGAACTGTTCCGTCAGTAGGTGCGCGTACTCGCCGGTATCGGCCGCGAGCTTATCGGTTTCGTCCTTACCGGCCTGATATAGGGCGTTCTGCTCTTTGACGTACTCGCCGAAGGTGATGAACTGCAGACCGAGTCGGTACGTGTCGCCGTCGCTGACGACGAAGTGGTTCGCCCGCAGCGTCGAAAGGTGGTGGTGGATCGACGCCTTCGAGCGCTCCAGGTGGTCGGCCAGTTCCGTGACGCCGGCCCCATCGAGCTCCTGTAACCCGCGGATGACCTCGAGTGTGGTTTCGACGGTCCGTAGCTGCCTGCCGTTCGTGTCGTCCATACGGACGGATTCGGCACGAGCGGCAAAACTGTTTCCCCTTCGCAAACGCCGTCAGCGACGGCCGGATCCGGGGAGCCGAAGGCGAAACGGGGGGCGCTCCGCGGAGCCTGCCGAAAGTTTTTATCGACCGGAGACGACGGACACGTTGATGGAAGTCGAACTACCGGACCGGGTAGACACCGTTATCATCGGCGGCGGGATCGTCGGGGCAAGCAGCTGTTATTTCCTGGCTGATCGGACCGACCGCTCGGTCCTTCTGTTGGAGAAAGACGCGATCGCGAGCGGTTCGACGGGTGACTCCTCGGCGATCATCCGACACCACTACGGTCCGACCGAGATCTACGCGCGGATGGCCGAGTGGAGCCACGAGTTCTACCGGCAGTTCGAGGAACGAACCGGGGAGGCGCTGGCGTACGAGCCGAACCCGCTTGTCAGACTGGGTGTCGACGGCGAGGCGTCGGGTGAGTACGCCGACAGCGGCTACGAAACGCTGTCGTCGCTCGGTATCCCGGTCGATCGGCTCGACCGGGAAGCCCTGGAATCGGCGTTTCCGATGCTTTCGCTCTCCGGAGTCGATTTCGGCGTCGAGGACGGAACCGCTGCGTACTCGGATGCGGCCGACGCCGCGGCGGGGTTTGTCCGGGCGGCCCAGGATATGGGGGCCACGGTCGCGACGGGAACGCCCGCAACGGCGATCGAGACCGACGGCGGAGCCGTCACCGCAGTCCGGACGGATCGAGGGTCGGTCGAGACCGACGAACTCGTCGTCGCCGCGGGACCGTGGACGGATCGTCTCATGTCAACGGTCGGCGTCGACATCCCGCTCGAGCGGTCGAGAGAGCAGGTGCTGTTGCTCGAAGCGCCCGAGGCGTTCCGGGAGGCGTACCCCGACGGGTTACCGACCACCGGCCCTCCCGACGCCGACTGGTACGTTCGGGACGATTTCAGCGGCGGCGTCCTCATCGCGACGCATCATTCGGCGGGCGGGGCCGACCCGGACAGCTACAGCGATTCACCCGACGAGGCGGTGAAGCTCCGCCTGATCGACGAGCTCACCGAGTTCTGTCCGGAGCTGCGCGACGCCGGGCTACGCGGTGAATACTGCGGGATCTACTCGAACACGCCGGACTACGACTTCATTATCGATTCAGTCGACATCGACGGCTGTTATGTCGCGTGTGGGTTCTCCGGCCACGGGTTCAAACACGGGCCGGCGATCGGGCGAATACTCGGCGATCTCGTCGCCGAGGGGGCGACGGATATCGTGGACCCGACGTACTTTTCGCTCGACCGTTTCGAGGCGGATCCGCAGGGACACGGCGCGCCCGAAAAAAGCGCATAAAAGCGAGCGCGCGGACGGTGGCGAACACGCGACCTACCGGTCCCGGATCGTCAACACCGGTGCCTTCGAGGTGCGGACGACCTTCTCGACGACGCTGCCGAGCAGGCGCTCACGCAGACCGGTCCGGCCGGCGGCCCCCATCACGATGAGGTCGATGTCGTTTTCGGCGGCGTACTGCGTGATCCGCTCGTGTGGAACACCGTTTGCGACCGTCGCCACGCCCTCGAGGCCGTACGAGTCGGCCTGCTCGAGCACGTCGTTGGTGACCTGTTGTCCCCACTCGACGTACTCCTCGTGGACCTCGTCGTGACGCATCGCCTCCGAGGGCAAGGTCGTGTTGTCGGGCTCGATCACATAGAGCGCGTGGATCGTCGCGTCGGATTTCGACGCCAGTTCGATCGCGTGGTCGATCGCCGGCTTCGCCTCGTCGCTCCCGTCGGTCGGAACCAGTATGTTTTCGTACATTTTTCGGCCTCCGATAGCCAGTTTCCGGACAGGAGCACAAAGTAGTATCGGTCGGTACAACGCGGTAGACCGCGAACACGGTCGAAAAATGAAACCGCCACCGAACGCCGGGGAGAGGCCGCCGGTCGGGGTCAGTCGTCCTCGGCGACGACGTCGGTCGACGCCGGCGTCTCCGTCTCCGAGGAACGGGGCTGGCGTATCCAGGTCGCGTCCTTCTGGAACAGACGGCTCCCGTGTTCTTTGCCCAACTGTCTGGCAAACACCAGTATCGAGACGAGACAGACGACGGCGAACGGCGCGCCGGTGATGATGACCGAGGACCGCAGCGCCGCCGCCCCGCCGAGCACGACGAGTATGGAGGCGATGATCCCCTGCAGGATACCCCAAAACAGCCGGTTGATGCGGGAGGGACGCGCCTTCCCGCCGGTGGTCAACATGGCGACGGCGAGCGTCGAGGAGTCGGCCGACGTCGCAAAGAACGTGACGACGAGGACGAAAAACAGCGTCATCCATATCTCGCCGAGAGGGAGCGCATCGAAGAGCACGAAGCCGGCGACCCCGTCGCCGAACTCGCCGATGGGGCCAAGCAGGTCCGCGACGCCGGTGTGTTGGAGCAACACCGACGTGCCGCCGATAACGGAGAACCACACGATCGAGACGGAGGTCATCGCGATGAAGGCGGTGAAGATCACCTCACGGATCGTCCGGCCTTCGGAGACGCGGGCGAGAAAGAGGCCGACGAACGGGGCCCACGCGATCCACCACGACCAGTAAAACACCGTCCAGAAGGACGCCCAGGCGGCCCCGCCTTCGGTGCCGCTGCCGGAGAACAGACTCATCGTAAAGAAGTTGTTCACGTACGTCCCGACGGCCGCCGCACCGGTGTTCAACACCGCGAAGGTCGGCCCGAGGATCAACGCGACGATGAGCAACACGCCCATCATCGTGAGGTTGAAATCGGAGAGCCGCCGGATGCCGCGGTTCACCCCCGCGAGCAACGAGGCGACGAAGACGACGGTGATGCCGACGATCGCCAGAAGCGTCTCGGTATCGCCGAAGGTGATTCCCGTCTGGAACTCGACGCCGGTCAGAAGCTGCGTCGCGATGAAGCCGAGGCCGGTCGCGATACCGCCCAGCGTCGCGATGACCGCGAGCGTATCGATTGTCTTTCCGACGAAGCCGTCCATGCCGTCCTTGCCGAGGATCGGGTACAGCACCGTCGACGTCCGGAACGGGGCACCCTCACGGTAGACGTAGTAGGCGACGGGGATCCCGATCGCGAGATACCCCGCCCAGGCGCTTATGCCGTAGTGGAAGATCGCGTACGCGATCGCCGGGACGATCGCCTCCTGGGTCCCGCCCTCGACGCCCTCGAAGAGCGGGGAGGGAGTCGAGTAGTGGGTGAGCGCCTCGACAGGGCCGAAAAAGACGATTCCGGCCGACAGTCCAGCGGAAAAGAACATCGCGAAGTACGAGAAGTAGCTGTACTTCGGATCGCCCTCGCCCAGTTTGATGCTTCCGTACCGGCTCAACATGAGCCAAAAGCCGACGAGCACGATGATGAACACCGAGAGGAGATACATCCAGGCGAGCCCCTCCCCGAAGACCTGAAACGCCGTGTTGATCTGTTCTTGAACCCACTCCGTTCGGAACGCGGCGAGCGCGATGAACGCGAGCGTGACGATCGCGCCCAACACGAACGGGATCGGATCGATCTCGTCGATGAATCTTCCGAAGGCACTCATGTCTTCGTCTGCCATGATGATGTCTAACTACCACGATAACGCGCCCGTTATATAATTCTAACGGGGCAGCGGAACGACGGATCGGCCCCACCGAAGACAACGAAACGCCTCTACCGAAGACAACGAAACGCCGCCGCGGGGACGGCGTCCCCGAACCGCTTGGGGGCGGATCGGCCCCGACCCGGCGGTCGCCGAAAGCCGGGCGGAAAATTATTAACCCCCGACATCGATACCAAATATCATGCTTTCCGATCGGGAGTGGAACCCGCCCCCGAAAGAGCGGTTACGCGATCCGGCACAGTTGATGCGGCCGGATCGGCTGGGGGCGCTCAAACAGACGCGGTTGAGTTTCGCACGGTTGTTGATCGGACGGATGACGGACGAGCGGTGGGATGTCGGGATCGATCGGATGGATCTCGACGAATCGGGTATCGGACGGGTCGTCTACGGCATCGAGACGCCTTCACACCGGCTCTCGTTCGGCGTCTTCTCGCGGACGTCGAGCGACGACGAGGACACGGATCGGATCATCGCCAAGGAGTGGGATCTGTGGGCGTTTCTCTGCGAAGGGGAAGCGACGCCGGAGCTCATGGACCACCAACGCGAGGAGCTTCCACACGTCATGGAGGGCCGTGCGACGCCCGAGATCCTGACCTGGACGCGGGCGAACCGGAGCTCGCGGTTCTTCGGTCACATCGTCGATTCGCTGGCGGCGGGCCACCAGCCGGATATCGATTTCCTCTCGAAGGGCGGGTATCTGATGCGGTCGTCGGGATACTACGGGAACGGGCTGAACGGCACGAAGATGTTCGAGGCGTTCGGCGACGACCACCCGCTGCGGCTGCCGTATATGCCCCAGATGCTCTCGGCGTGGATGTTGCGCGTGTTCGGATACGATCTCGCCGAGCATATGGCGGCCGCGAAAAGCGCCGACGCGGTCAGTCTGGAGCGCGACATCAAACGGTACCTCGGGACGGGCAACTCCTCGGGCGTCGGCATCATCATGTACGTCATCAACCATCCCAAACAGCTCCACACGTGGCTTCGGGCGCGTGAAATCGCTTTCGCCAGGGCGAAGGGGATCGATCCGACCGACGAGGACGTCGAACGGTTCCGGCGGCTGCTCGGGGCGGCACACCGGTGGTTCTCCGAGGACGACAGCGAGACGAACCGGTTTTTCGCCTCGAAAGACCGGATCGCGGCGGAGCTGGATCGGATCGGAACGAAACTCGGGGAGCTGGGGAGCGTGTCGACGGAGCGGACGCTCTGGAAGCGACTCGACGCGTGGGCGGCCGAGGAACTCGGAGCCGAAACCCAGGAAGTGTTGAACTCCCTGCTTCTCGATACGTATCCGGAAGCGTGTGCGGGGCTGGAGGACGCGTTGATCACCTCCGAGAAAAGCGATACCGCCCCGGAGATGTCGGTCGGCGAGTTGCGCTCGATCATCGCCGCGGAGTACGGGTGGGCGCTGGACATCGACTTCTCGCGATCCGGGGCGGACAGACACTTCTGGTACCGATCCATCGAGAACGAGGAACCCCGGATCGGGCTCCGCGGCGAGACGGGATACGAGGAGTACGAACTGCCGGTCGACATCGCACGCCTCGTACAGGGACTCGACGCGGACCTGGCGGCGACCGAAGCCGACACCGTCGCGGAGTTCCTCTTTCGGCATCCCGAACACCGGCGGCTCGTCGAGCGGATACAGAACGTCCGGGGGCTGTCCTACGCCGAGATCCGCGGCAACCCGCTCGATGCGTCGTTCGTCCCGCTGTATTTCATCGCCTGTCTCAAAGCGATCTGGGGGATTCAAAAGACGCACCCGAAATCGAAGGGCTGGGTCAAAGGGACGTTCTTCCAGGGTGCGCCGCTGCGGGAGGACGTCCGGGACGGCGAGGACGCCGACTGTTGGATGTATCCGTCGAAACCGGAGCCAACGGCCCGGTGGAGGGGGGCGTGATGCGGCTGAGCGTTCGGGAAGTGTTGCAACTCTCCCAGCGGAGCGTCTGGGCCGCCGGCGTCCCGAGGGGGGTGGCCGGGGACATCGCCGAGGCGATCTGGTGGACGGAAGCCTACAGGGGGTCGGGGCTCGAGGCGCTGCATGGGTTGCTCGAAGACCCCCGGGAGTTCGACGCCGACGCGCCGACGATCGAGCGACAGGAGTCGATGCTCTCGGTCGTCGACGGCGGCGGCCAGCCGGGCATCATCGTCGGGGAAGGGGTGTTGGATCTCAGCTGTGCGCGGGCGGATCGACACGGGCTCGGGATCACGTACGCAAAAACCGGTGGCTGCGACCGGAGCCACCGGACGGTCGGACACCTCGCCAACCGGGCGGCTCGTCGCGGATACCCGTCGGTCGTCATGTACACCGACGAGACTGGCGGATCGACGACCGTGTTCGGAACCCCCGACGACCCCCGACCGCTCCTCGCCGAGACCGGTCTCGATCACGCGTCGGACAGTTACCGAGGGCTCGTCGGGACCATCGGGGCCGACCTCGAGTGGGACACGGACGCGCCGCTGGCGCAGGTCGCCTTCGGTCGTCGCGACGATAGCGGGCGGTTCGGTCCGACGGACGCCCGAACGCTCGATCGGTTGTTCGCCGGCAGCATCGAGTCGATCGGGACGCCGGCGACGCAGTCGCCGGGGATCATCGTCGTCTGTGTCGATCCGTACCATCCACGCCACGCCGACGCCGTGGGAGGGGTCCTAAAGCGGTTTATCGAGGATCGGGCTGGGGGAGGAGATATCGATACCGTTTTCGATCCCGAAACGATCCGCGATCGGATCCGCCGGCTGGTCGAGGAGGGGGTCGAGATCGACCGGAGCGTCTGGCGCGATATCTTCGACGCCAGCACGGGGATCCTCGCGCCGCCGTTCGAGGGCTCGGAGAAGGGAGCCGGGTTCGCGTTGAACGAACTCGAACGGTAGCGTCACGGAACCGGTCGATCCACGAAAGCTTTTAATGCACCATCCACGACGTATCCGTTGGCAGCGCCGAAACCGGGACGGCCGGGTACCGCGAACGTACCGACGCCGGTGTCGGGCAACCGGGCAAAGAAAGTGTGTCGACACGGTCCCCGGAAACCGGATACTGCGGGCACGTCGACGCCGAACCGTCCACGGGACGGAAGCCACCGATCATGACAGAGACAACGTATCAGTATATCGACGGCGAGTGGATCGAAGGGGAAAGCGACGACACGATCTCAGTCCGGGATCCGGCCGATCCAGCCGATCCGATCGCGTCGTTTCCCGGCGCGAGCAGCGCCCAGGCGGCGGCGGCGGTGCGTGCGGCCGGAAACGCGAGCGACGCGTGGGCGGAGACGCCGCCGGGCGAGCGCGACAGAGCACTTCACGACGTGGCGGACCGGATCGAGGACAACCACGAGTCGCTCGCCGAGACGCTGACGGCCGAGGAGGGCAAGCCGATCTCCTCGAGCCGCGGCGAGGTCGCACGGGCGGCCGAGATCTTCCGGTTCTTCGGCGGCGACGCGCGACGAACGACCGGAACGACGATCCCCTCCGACGATCCGGGGACGTTCACCTACACCGTCCGGGAGCCACTCGGCGTCGTGACGCTCCTCACGCCGTGGAACTTCCCGATCGCGACCCCGAGTTGGAAACTGGCAACGGCGCTCGCGACCGGCAACGCGGTGGTATTGAAACCCTCCTCGGAGACGCCGACGATCGCGCGCCGTCTCGTCGAGTTGCTCGAGGCGGCAGGGGTTCCGGACGGGGCCGTCAACCTCGTCGTCGGGGCGGGGTCGACCGTCGGCGACGCGTTGACGACCGACGAGCGCGTCGACGGGATCTCCTTTACCGGTTCGACGGGGACGGGCCAACACATCGCGGAGGCGGCCGCGAGCCGCGGGATCCCGATCCAGGCGGAGATGGGCGGCAAGAACCCGCAGGTCGTCCTCCCGGACGCCGACATCGACGCCGCGGCGGCCGACGCGGTCGCCGGGGCCTGCGGCGGAACGGGACAGGCGTGTACGGCGACGAGCCGGCTCCTCGTCCACGAGGAGATCGCCGAGGAAGTGACGGCGGCCGTCGTCGACCGGACGGAGTCACTCTCCGTTGGACCGGGCGCGGAAGACCCGGATATGGGACCCGCGGTCTCGGCCGAGGAGCTCGAATCGAACCTCCAGTACATCGAGATCGCCGAGGATGAGGGGGCGACGCTTCTCACCGGCGGCGGCAAACCCGGGGGGGTGGGGTCGGGGTATTTCGTCGAACCGACGGTGTTCGCCGACGTCGAACCGGGGATGCGGATCGCCCACGAAGAGGTGTTCGGTCCGGTACTGTCGATCATCGAGGTGTCGGATCTGGACGAGGCGATCGACGTCGCAAACAGCGTCGAGTACGGGCTTTCGGCCAGCGTCTTCACCTCCGATATGGCGGCGGCCCGCGAGTTCACGAACCGCATCGAGGCAGGCGTCGTCAAAGTAAACGGGACGACGACCGGATCACAGATCCAACTGCCGTTCGGCGGCATGAAGGCCTCCTCGACGGAGCGACAAAAGGAGATGGGACAGCGAGCCTACGAGTTCTACACCCACGAGAAGGTCGTCTACCGATCCGACCCGTGATCCCCCACGCCGAAGCGCGGGGCCCGTTCCGAAGGCTCCGCGACCGGAGCGTTCCGGGTGCCGGGTACGGGTCGGACACCGCAGAGCGCAAACGGCGTTCGAGCCGGGGGAGCCTCCGTGAGGCCTCCGCCGCAGAACTGTAAAGTGGTAGTACAGTTTGTTCATATTAAACGTATGCGTTCGGAATACGAGCTGCGTCAACGCGGCCAGCGTCGACGAGCACCGGCGGTGGGTACGTACCGCGACCAGCACGGCATACATCGTCCACACGCCGCCGGTTTACCCACACGCCGCCGGTTTATAAATAAAGCGGGCAAGGGACGGTCCAAAACGCTGTACTCGAAGGGAGAGACGGTCGCCGAGTCTGGGCGACTACCGCGAAAATCGCCAAATATCGCCGCCGGTATTAACTATAATATATGATACTATTCGCTGTTTTTATCAATATACTGTTTAAAACATCCGGGCGCGAAACGAACCACCTCATCGCCGGTCGCGCCGCCGAGGCACGATCACCGATGGACGGAAGCGAGTAACCATAAAAAGTTACTTCGTTTGGAAAAGATTTAATTATGTGTCCGGTATCTGTTGTATCGTCTATGATGCAACGGCGTGGGTTCCTCGCGGCGGCCGGGGCCGGAACGGTGGCGGCGGTCGCCGGCTGTGCCGGAATCGGCGGGAGCGACGGAAACGGCGATAGCGCCGGAATCCTCGACGAGACGCTGACGCTGACGACGACGACGAGTACCTACGACACCGGGCTCCTCGACGAGGTCAATCTCGCCTTCGAGGAGCGCTACGGCGTCGATGTCGAGGCAGTCGCACAGGGGACCGGCGCGGCGCTTTCGACGGGGAGAAGCGGCGATTCCGACGTCGTGATGGTCCACGCACGCGACCTCGAGGACGAGTTCATGCGGGAGGGGTTCGGCGTGAACCGCCGTGATCTCATGTTCAACGATTTCGTCGTCGTCGGTCCGGAGGACGACCCGGCCGGCATCGACGGGATGGCCGAGGTAACGGGGGCGTTTCAGGCGATCGCCGGGGCGGAAGCGACGTTCGTCTCCCGCGGCGACAACTCGGGGACACACGCGAAGGAACTGAACATCTGGGAAGCCGCCGGGGTCGAGCCCGGGGGCGAATGGTATCGGGAGGCCGGATCCGGGATGGGTGAGGTGTTGAATCAGGCGAATCAGACCCCCGCGTACGCCCTCGCCGATCGGGGGACGTATCTCTCACAGCGCTCGGAGCTCGACATCTCGATCCGGGTCGAAGGGCCCATCGAGGGCGGCCCCGAACTGCTCGCGAACCCCTACGGTATCGTTGCTGTCAACCCCGGCGTCCACGAAAACGTCGAGTACGATCTGGCGATGTCCTACATCGGGTTCCTCACGTCCCAGGCGGGCCAGGAGGTGATCGGGGAGTACACCGTCGGAGGGGAGCAGCTGTTCTTCCCCGAAGCGGTCTCCGAGGACCCCAACTTCCAGCAGTACGTTCCACAAGAGTGGTCATCCGGCGATAGCTAACCGACAGTATGATCGGAGTCACATCGGCCGTGTTGGCGGGTTCGGAGGCGATGAGCCCGCTCTTCGTCGAATTCCCGTTCGAGGCCGACTACGTCCGGAGCATCATCCGGGTGTCGCTGTACGTCAGCCTCACCGCGGTCGTGTTGAGTACGCTTGTCAGCATCCCGATCGCGATGGCGGTCGGGTTCTCGGAGTTCCCGGGCAAGCGGGTCGTCATCACCCTTATAAACACCGGCATGGGTCTCCCGAGCGTCGTCGTGGGGTTGGTCGTCCTGTTCGCGGTGTCGAACCAGGGACCGCTCGGAACGTTCGATCTCGTGTTCACGACGGAGGCGATGATCATCTCGCAGTTCGTCCTCGCGACGCCGGTCATCACGGGGATCAGCCTCGCCGCGGTCACGAGCATCGAAGGCGGCGTTCGCGACGCCGCCTACGCGATGGGCGGGACGCGGCTGGACGTCGTCCTCGTGACGGTCTCGGAGGCCCGATACGGGATCGTTACCGGCGTCCTCGCCGGCCTCGGGCGGGCGATTAGCGAGGTCGGATCGGTGTTGATCGTCGGCGGCAACATCGCAAGCGCCGACGGCACGTCGGTCACGCGGACGCTCACGACGGCGATCCAACTGGAGGCGAGACAGGGGCGTTTCGAGTTGGCGCTGGTCCTCGGGGCGGTCCTCCTGACGCTCGTGCTCCTCATAAACGGGATCGTCCTTCGGTTCGGCGGTGGTCGGGTGTGAGACTGATCGAAAAGAGAAAATGATGGACGGAAAACAGCGACACAGGACGGATCGACGGTCGACCACCGGCGGGCTCGCGCTGTCGGAGGTGAGCCACGGCTTCGAGGGGGCCAACGTGCTCGAAGACGTTTCCCTCGGCATCAGGGAGGGGGAAACGCTGGCCGTGATCGGCCCCTCGGGGACCGGGAAAACCACCCTGTTGCGGTTGCTCGCGGCGTTTCACCGCCCAAGCGAGGGGACGGTCCGACTCGACGGAACGGACGTCTGGGCGGCCTCCGGACGGGAGCGGCTCGAAGCCCGACGGCGGGTCGGGATGGTGTTTCAGGAAGCCAACCTGTTCGATTCGTCCGTCCGACAAAACGTCAGCTACGGGGTTCGAATCCGGCGTGATTGGGGGGAACGACTCCGGGCGTGGATCGGCCGCCTCGGCGACAGCGCGGCGGGACCGTCGGTCACGGAGAAACTGGAAGTCGTCGGACTGGCCGACGCCGAAACGCAGGACGCGGCGTCGCTTTCGGGCGGTGAGGCACAACGTGTCGCCTTCGCCCGCGCGCTCGCCTACGACCCGGATTTCCTGTTGCTCGACGAGCCGACCTCGGATCTCGATCCGAGAAACACCGCCGTCATCGAGGAGGCCGTCGAAACGGCGCGGACGGACGGACTCGGCGTCGCCATCGCGACCCATGATATGAACCAAGCCGAGCGGATCGCCGATCGGGTCGCGGTGATGCTTGAGGGACGGTTGATCGAGGTCGGGCCGACCGAACGGGTGTTCGAGAACCCCCGCGACGAGCGCGCCCGGAAGTTCATCGACGGGGAGTTGGTGTACTAGCCGTCCGGGCGGCGGGGGCGTCCCCGAAGGACCGCGAAAAATCCCCGATAATCTCGGTTACTCCGGCCAAATCCGCGTTGACCGTCTGCCGGCCGTTCCGACGGCGACGAGAGGGTCGAAACCGCTCCGTATCCGGGCGCGAAACTTCGAGGGGACGGCTACTCGTTCGTAGCGTCCTCGACGATCCGGACGCTGTCGGCCGCGGCCGCGGCCCGCTCTCTGGCCGTCTCGACGTCGGCCGCCGTCGAGACCGCGACGCCCATCCGGCGGCCGGGATACGCCTCCGGCTTCCCGAAGAGCCGGAGCTGCGTCCCCGGCTGTTCGAGCGCGGTGTCGACGTTCTCGACGGCGGGCTCGTCGATCGCGTCCTCGGCGACGATCGCCGCGCTCGCGCCCGGCTGTTGGACCTCGATCTCGGGGACGGGGAGCCCTAAAATCGCCCGGACGTGCAGTTCGAACTGGCTCGCGGCCTGCGAGCCGAGGGTGACGAGGCCGGTATCGTGGGGGCGCGGCGAGAGCTCGCTGAACAGCACGTCGCCGTCGCGGACGAAGAACTCGACGCCGAAGATCCCGTAGCCGCCGAGCCCGTCGGTGACGCGGCGGGCCATCTCACGCATCGATTCGGAGGTGTCGTCGTCCATGGGATGGGGCTGCCAGCTCGTCCGGTAGTCGCCGCCGGATTGGGTGTGGGCGACCGGGGGACAGAAGCTCGTCCCGTCGCGGTGTCGGACCGTAAGCAGCGTGATCTCGTAGTCGAAGTCGACGAGTTCCTCGACGATCACGCGGCCCGTGTCCGAGCGCGAACCGCCGCGGGCAGTCTCCCAGGCCGCGTCGACATCACCGGGGTCGTGGACGATCGATTGGCCCTTGCCGGAGGAGGACATCGTCGGCTTGACGACGACCGGGAGGCCGATCGCCTCGACCGCCTCGCGGTAGGCGTCGTGGCTGTCGGCGAAGCCGTAAGCGCTCGTCGGAACACCGACTTCCTCGGCCGCGAACTCGCGGATCCACTCCCGATCCATCGTTAGCTGTGTGGCCCTCGCTGTCGGGACGACGGTGTACCCCTCGTCCTCGAGTCGCTGTAGTTCGTCGGTCGCGATGGCCTCGATCTCCGGGACGATCAGGTCGGGCTCCTCGCCTTCGACGAGTTCCCTGATCCGCTCCGGGTCGGTCATGTCGGCCGTACGGCTGCGGTGTGCCACCTGCATCGCGGGCGCGTCGTCGTAGCGATCGACCGCGACGGTCTCGACACCGAGTCGTTGGGCTTCGATGAGAACCTCCTTGCCGAGTTCGCCGCTGCCGAGCAAGAGCAGTTTCGTCGCGTTCGACGCGTAGGGCGTCCCCAAACGGCCCGCATTCGACGTATCCATACACAGTGATCAAGCGAAACGGTGAAAAATCGATCGGAGTGGCGTACGGTCAACCCGGCGTGGCGGGCGACCCGACGACCGACCGGTTACGACGCCCCGCGGACTGCGGAAGCGTCGGTCCGTTTCGTGGCCGGCGATTTAGGGGGCCGATTTACTCGAGCGATTTCGCCCGGTTCTGGAAGTCACCGCCGCACTCACAGACGCCGGGATGGGTCCGCCGCTCGATGAGCGTTCCACACTGCATACACTCGTACTCGGAGGGCGATCCGGGATCGTTGCTTCCTTCGATATCCTGTCCGTGGGGCATGTCCTACGGTTGTGCCTCGAGTGATAAAATATTAACCCATCAAATAATATAATGGCATATGTACAACTCCGGTGGCGGACGAACGGCAGATGAGGGGTCGTACCCGCGGCGGAGTCCGCACACTTCAGCGCGGGGAGAGAACCAGGGCGTCCGATCGGTCGACGGTCGGCGCCGGCACGATCAGGCGAGTCCGGCTCCGACGAAGGCGATATAACAGACGACGACGAGCGCCGAGGAGTGAAGCAGCGCCTCGTACCGTCCGCGGGACGCAGCGCCGGCGAACCACCCACACGACAGCGCAGTCGCCTGGGCGAGGAGATAGAGCTGCTGGACGGCACGATCGACGTCGAACGACGACGGCTGTCGATCGAGGGCCGACGCCTCCGAGAGGTGGACGAGCCCCTCGAGGACGTACACGCTGCCGAAGACCGCGACCCCGACGACCGAGAGCGCGATCGCCCACGCGGCGACGACGTAGACGAGCATCGCCGAGCGCAGCTCCTTGCGGCCGTAGTAGAGCGATCCGACCTCCGTCTGCAGCGTCTCGAACGTCGTTTCGACGCCGCTACCGGCGTGTAACGCGCCGGTAACGAGCCCGACGGTCCGCTCGGCGAGAGGCGTCCCGACGCGGTCGGCGAACCGATCGAGCGCCTCCGTCCGGGTATCGGTTCCGGCGGTTCCGGTCGTCAGCCCGAGCTGAAACGCGAGATCGTCGATATCCGGCCCGAGAACGCCGAGCGTCATCTCGTTTGCGACGCTCTCGACCGCATCGACGAAGGGCACGCCACGGTTTACGTGTCCCGCGATCGCGTGGACGAAATCGCGCAGCTCACGGTCCCTAGCGTCGTCGAGTTGGCCCCGTTTCACCGCGACGGCTCCGACCGGAAACCCGTACGTCACGTATCCGAAAAGCAGGACGTTCGGAAACGACACCTCGGAGAGCCAAAGCAGCCACGCGACGGCGACGGCCGGAAAAGCGAACACGAACCCCGCACTCGCCGGGTTGGTGACCGCCGTGGTGATCGTCCGCCATCCCGTCGGCCGTTCGTACGTTCTGACGTGGCCCGACGGGCGGAGTTGGGCGGTGAGGAGAGCGGTACAGGCACCGGCGACGAGGACGAAGGCGACACTCGAAACGACGACAGCGTCTCGAACCGTCGGAGCGGTCGGGAGAGGGGCCGCTCCACCGAGACCGGGAATGAGGACGCCCGCCACGAGAACGGCGACCGCAAGCAGTATCGGGGCCGCCAAACAGAGGACGAAAAGCTCCGCGAGAAGCGTCCGGCGGTCGCTTATCCGACGCCTGGTCCGGGATCGCTGACGCGACAGCATCCGTGATTCCGTCCGTAGATACGCCCGCAGCGAATCGGGGCTCCGGTTCGTGTGTTCGCGGAACTTCAGAAGAAACGGCGAAAGCAGCTCCCGGGAGGGCGTCGTCCCGGCGACGTTGCGGAGGCCGTCGTCGAGGCTCCCGGTCAGGGCCTCGGTTTCGAGTACCCGCCCGAAGGAGGTGCTGATCTCGGCGTAGGCGTCTTGCTTCGCGAGCTCCCGCACCATCGTGTGTCGGTCGCCGGAGCCGACGGCGAGTACCTGGAGATACCGGACCACGCCCGGGAGCGATCGTTCGATCGCGATACGGCGGGCGTTTGCCCGCCACCGGACGTAGACGCCGCCCAACAGGATGATCGACCGTTTGACGAGGAGCCCGAAAAGCGACGCGAGCAAAGCGGCGACGTGCCAGGGACCGACCGAAGGAACCGAAACGGCGGCTGCGATCGCCCCGAACGCCGCGGGCGAAAGCGAACGTCCGACGGCGAACGCGACCGCGGCACCGAACCCACAGACGAGCCACGAGAGCCCGTAGAGCCGGGCGATGTACGTGCCGAAATCCGTTCCGATCGCCGCGCCGCGATATCGATCCCGGTCGACGTCGTGACGCGGGCGGTCCGAATGCCGTCCGAAAACCGCGTACAGCCACGTGTCGACGCGAGCGAGGTGATCGACCATGAGGGGTTACTCACCGCCGTTCGAACGCTCCCCTCGGAGCCGCTCTATCGTCGCCGCCTCGTTCGTCCGGAGGTCACTCAAAAACGAAAAAAGCGAATCGAGATCGGAGCTCCCCTCCCGGACCAGATACTCGACGTACCGGTGTTTCCGGTGGAACTCGGATTCGACGCGTTCGGGGCTGCGATCGGTCAACTCGGCGAGCTGCCGGAAGACTTCGGGTTTCCGGCCGGCCGTCGGATCGCCGAGCTTCGGGTGGTCGTAGGCGAACGTCCACGTCCCGTCCGGAGTCCGTTCGAGGAGCCGGTAGTAATGGACCGTCGTCCCGCCCTTCCGTATGGTTTCGGTCGGTCGATCGAGGCGTTCGGCCTCCTGTTCGGACAGAAGTTCCACGACCGAGTCCACGTACCGGTCGCCGCCGGTCTGTTTCGGAAACACGACCAGATCGACCCTCGACAGGAGCCGACCGGAAAGCCCCGCATCGACCACCCGGTTGACGAGCGTTTCGGGGGTCGAGGCGTGGGTCGTGCCCAAAACCCCGTGGCCGGTCCGGAGCATCCGGCCGAACGTCTCGACGGATTCGGCCGAATCGATCTCGCCGATCACCCGCACATCGGGGTTCAGATAGTTCGTCTCGGCCGTCAGATCCGGCATCGAGACCTCCCGGGAGTTCTCGTGGTGTGGACGGGCCGTCAGCGAGACGCCGGTTTCGTGGGGAAACCGGATCTCCGAGGCCCCTTCATCGATACTTACGGGTCGGGCGTCGTAGCGAATGAACGGGGCGTGGGCGTTCAGAAGCGTCGTCGCCCCGGCCCCAGTCGCCCCCGAAAACAGGACGACGCCGTGGTGTTCATACAGCAGCCAAAGAAGCGCCACGAGTTCGGTCGGGACCGAACCGGACTGGACGAGATCGATCGGTGTGAGGTCCTCAGCGGCCTGTTTTCTGATCGAGACGTGTGGGCCGTCCTCCGAGACCGTCGGCAACGCGAGCACACAGCGGATGCGACGGTCGACGCCGTCGGGGTCGAGGGTGACACACGCCGAGGGGCGGTTGGCCGAGAGCTCGACGCCGTCGTCCGCGGCGAGTTGGGTAGTGACGTTGACGAACGCTTCCTCCGAGTCGAACGCGAGGTTTGTCGGCTCGCGACCGCTTCCGTCCGGCACCACCTTGATCCGCTCGCCGATACGGTTGGCCTCGATGTCTTCGAGGTTCGGATCGCGGATCGGGACGGTCAAAGCCCCGTAGCCGACGAGATCGCGGAGGACGTAGTAGAGGAGATCGTCCAGCCGACTATCGGCGAACCGCCGATCCGCGGCGGGGGCCGCGAGTCCGCGATCCGCGAGTACGGTCCGAACGCCGTGCCGAAAAGCGTCGATCCAGGCACCGACATCCCGGGCCGCCAGCTGTCTCGAAAGCAGCGTTTCCGCGCGTTTCCGAACCATCGAGAGCCGATCTTCGAGCGAGTTCCGGCCGTCGATCCCGTCGATCCCGCCCTCCCAGATCCGTTCTTTACACGCCGCGATGAGTTCCTCGTCGCCCGGTAGCCGGTCCGGTTCGAGAACCGCGTACTTCCGCTCGAAGGGGTCCGCGCCGAGCAGCCGTTCGCGGTAGCGGACGACTGGGATCGAGTAGCCGGCGAACTCGACGGTGTACTGTTCGATCCGTTCGGCACAGAACCGATCGAGGAACTCCGCACCCTCGATCCCGGTCGCCGCGGGAGCGTAGTCGGTCAGATGGACCGATAGCTCCCCGCCGGTCGCGTCGGCGACCTCGATCGACGGGTCGAGCGCGTGCGGTGTCAGCTCACCGAGACACTTCAACTCGGCGAGCGCGTAGTACTTGAGACGGCGGCGACCAGCCGGTTGACAGGAGACGAGTCGGTCGATGATCCGGCCGTACTTCCCGTCGAATCCGGACTGGAACTGCTCCGCAGCGCCCTCGCGTGTCCGCGGGCGGCTCTGATCGACGCCCGCGAAACGTTCGCGGACGGTCCGGAGTTCGGTCTCGGCCGAAGCCGGGAGTGACGGCTCTCGGATGTCGTAAACGAACCCGTCGTCGCCACCCGCGACCGTTGCGACGACGCCGGAGACGATCTCGTATTGTTCGTGAACGCTCGTCGTATACCACGCCTCGGGGCTGTCCGGTGGTTCCGGGGCCGGAACCGTCGGCGCGTTCGCCGCCATGCGTCGTATCTGTCCGAGGGTTTTTATTTAAAATTTTGTGCTGAAATAGAAGAAAAAACAGATGGCTACAGCGGCGGATAGAATTACTGGAGACGGTGCCAGCGGTCAGTCGTCCGCCTCGGGCGTCGGTCGGTAGCGGCGACTCACCGACCGCCAGCGACCCGAACGGACCCGCCAAAACGTCACGGCAGCCGGAACCGCCGCCTCAAGCACCAAGGCGGCGTAGAGACCGACAACGCCGACGGCACTTGTGGGGCCGAGTGCGGCCGCCGGAAGGGCAAAAACGTACAGCCCGAGCAAGGCGGCATAAAACGGAACCCGTGTATCACCCGCCCCACGGAGTACGCCGGTGGCGGCGGCCTTGACTGCGAGCGCAACGGCGCTGAGCGCGGCGACACGGATGAAGACGGTCGCAGCGTCGATCTCCGCTGGCTCGACGAACAACCCCGCGATGGGGCGGGCGAACGCGAAGACGACAGCCGTCGTCACGAGGCTGATCGCCGCGGAGAGACGGATGATAGCGGCCCCATACGTCGCCGCTTCGGTCTCGTCGTCGGCACCGAGGTGCTGGCCGACGAGCGTGCTTGCGGCGATGGAAAAACCCCACGAGAGACAGTCCATGAGCGCCCGAACCCGGCGGGCAGCGGCGTAGGCCGCGACGACGACCGGCCCGAACGTCGCCGCGATCGCCAACAGGGGAAAGGTCACCATCCCTTCGGCGATCCGACGGCCGACCAGCGGACCCGAAACCGAGGCCAGTTCGCGGACCGTTCCGGGACAGACGTGGGGTCGAGTCGGTCGTATCGGAACCGCTAACACACCCCGGCCGCCGTAGGAGCGGCCGACCATTCCGGGAACGAACGCGACGGTGACGGCGGCGACCGAGACCGTCGTCCCGACGGCCGCCCCCGTGACGCCGAGACCGGCGCCGAAAATCAGCGCCGCCGAGAGCGCGATGTTGATCGCTGCGCCGACGCTGCGGATCGCCATCGGCGTGTGGGTGTCTCCGACTGCCGCGTAGGTTCGGCTCGCAACCATGTTGAGAAACTCGAAGGGGAGCCCGAGTGCCGCGATCGAGAGATACACCGCGCCGTAACCGATCGCTTCCGGGCCGGCGTCGCCGCCGACGAGGGCAACAAGCGGTCCGGCCCCGAGGGCGAACACCGCCGCAACCGGGACGGCCACCGTCACCGAAACGAGAACGCTTTGTTTGACGATGAGGGAAGCGCGTTCGTCGTTCCCCGCACCGTACTGCTGGGAGACGAGGGCGACGGTCCCGCCCGCGATCCCGATCGCGACGAACTTCCCGAGCAGCCAGAACGCGCCCGCGAACGCGAGCCCGGCGACGGCCGCGGAGCCGAGTGCGAGCCCGACAAGAGCCAGATCGACCGCCTGTTTCGACATGATGGCGAACCCGGTCACGGTTCGGGGCCAGGCGAGGTCGACGACCGCACGCAGCCGACGCTCGTCGATCACACCGGCGTGTTCGAACGCGGTACCGAGCCGGGACACGGAGGGCGTTCGGACGGCAGTCGCTTGTCGCTGTCGTCCCCGGCGATCACGATCCGTCCGAAGCGCCAGCCAGGGAGTGGACTTCGCGGGACAGAATCCGATCGAGGATGTCGACGCGGTCCACGGTCGGCCGTTCGATCTCACCGATCCGCGGCGTCGAATGGTGGCTCGGGTGGGTGCCTCGTCACAAGGGGCTCGGAGGGGGTAACTTTCTTCACAGCCACCACCGGCGGTTCGAGTCGCGGATTTAATAACCCCCGCTTCTCGTTCGGGACAGCGGGACGGTCGGGAAGTGGACGAGGGCGCCGCTTTGCTCCGGGATTTATATCCGATCGCATCGTTTTAAGGGACGATGGCACATATCGAAAGCCTCTGGCTGTATCCCGTCAAGGGTCTCGACGCGATGTCGGTGGACTCGGTGTCGATCAACGACGCCGGCACGTTCGAGGGCGACCGCGAATACGCGATGCTCGATCCCGAGGAGGACAGCGGTATCGAGGATCGGTTCGATTCGGTCGGAAAGACGTTCAACGGCAAGGAGATCGACAATACGCACGAGGTCACGTCGGCGTTCGACCCCGAAACGAGCGTGTTGACACTCACGATGGACGAAACGGGGGAGACACATCAGTTCGATCTCACGTCCGAGCGGCAACAGGCGAGCGAGTGGTTCAGCGATTTCGTCGGCGAACCCCTCGAGTTGCGCCACCGCGAACCGCCGTCGTTTATCGATCGCCCGAAACTCGGCCCGTCGGTCATCAGTACGGCCACCCTCGAGACGATCGCCTCGTGGTTCGACGGGATGACGACCGAGGGCGCCCGGATCCGTCTGCGGCCCAACATCGAAGTCGGAGGCGTTCCCGCCTTCTGGGAGGACCGGTTCCTCGGCGATGACCCCTCGGGATTCGACGTCGGGGATGTCCGTTTCGAAGGAGCAGAAGCCTGCGCGCGGTGTGTCGTGCCCTCTCGGGACCCCGAGACCGGCGAAGCGATCGAGGATTTCCAGGCGCGGTTCGCCGAGCGCCGTGAGGCAACCTTGCCCCAGTGGGCCGACAGGGATGCCTTCGAGCACTTCTTTACCGTCATGTTGATCACGGAGATTCCGGCCTCGAGTTACGGCGAATCGATCAGCGTCGGCGACGAGATACGCGTCGCGAACGAACTGGAAGCGTAGCGCGTTCGGAACGTGAAAACGGAGCCCCGTTGTCCGTACTGAGGGCAAACCGCGAGACGGTGTCCGAGTTCGAACGGGTTGGTATCGGCGGGGCGAAGGGCTATTGTCCGACGACTCTTAGTGGAGGCATGGAGTTCGAACGCAACGTCGGCGGTCGTGACCGGCTTATAAGAGGAGTGCTCGCCGTCATCTCGACGATGATCGCGCTATGGGCGCTTCGTCGCGGCGACCGCAAACGCGGTGTCGTCGCCGTCGTTTTCGCGCTCGGGTTGGGGTTCAACGCCACGGTCTGTTTCTGTGGGACGAATCAGTTGCTCGGGATCGATACGACCGAAGACTGAACGATACAAACGATCACCGACGAACATCCGGAGAGTTCGGCCTTCGCCACGAAAGGACGACAACGATCCGTATCAGGGGTCCGATCCGAGATCCAGCGCCGCCTGGGGGAGAAGCTCCTCGGCGAACGTCTTCATCACGACCTCCTCGACACGGTGGAGCGTTTCGCTGCACGTCGATTTTGCCAGGCCGATCTCGTCGGCGAGTTCGGTGAGCGTGCACCGACGTGGGGTGTCGTAATACCCCATCGAAACCGCGAGCTGGAGCAGTTCGCGCTGGCGGTCGGTCAACAGCTGGTCGGGTTGGAGGCGCTGTTGGATGTAGTCGACCTCGAAATCGATACCCATCGAGGAGAGCTGCGTCCCCAACTCGGAGAGCCGGTCGTGGTCGGCGGAGACGTCGACGGTCGCCGTCCCGTTGTTGATCCGGACCGGCATCTCGATCGGGATTCCGGACCGTTTCGCGGCGACGAGGAGCATCGGTTTCGAAGTGACGATCTGGATCGTCGCCGCCGCCGTCGTCTCCTGGATGACAGATACGTCCTCGATCGTCCCGTGGGAGCGTATATCAGCCAGTATCGCAGCGACCGAATCCGACCGAAAACGGAGCAGTCCGAACCCCCGCTCGTCCTCCGGAAGCGCGGTCAGCACTTCGAACGTCGCTTCCGGATACTTCCTGGAGACGTCCGCGATCCACGGATCGTCCGGAAGCTCGACGAGGAGCCTGGCTTGGGGCATACGTCCCCACAGGCCGTCCGCACATTACTGGATATCGGTTTATTACGGATCGACACATCCGGCAGACACGTCCCGATCCCATCCAGAACACGACTTCATCCGGAACACGACCCCATTCAGGGGTATATAAATAGCGTGTGCTGAGGTTTTTATACTAACCGGCAGGATATATTCCTGCATGATTGGTATACACGAAGCGTTGGTTCCCGTTCAAGCGGGCGATACCGGGGGCATGCTCGGGTTCATCGTGTCGATCCTGGTGTTGGCGATCGTGATCGCGGGGCTGTGGAAGGCCTTCGAGAAGGCCGACGAGCCCGGGTGGGCGGCGATCGTGCCGCTGTACAACCTGTGGGTGATGGTCCGTATAAGCGACAACGACTGGTGGTGGTTCCTCCTGTTTTTGATTCCGATCGTCCAGATCATCGCTTTGATCAAGGTCAGCGTCGACGTCTCGGAGCAGTTCGGCCAGGGGCTTCTCTTCGGGATCGGGTTGTGGCTGGTGCCGGTCGTCTTCTGGCCGCTACTCGGGTTCGGAGACTACGAGTACCGGAAATCCTCGGCGCTTTGAGGACGCGGCCAGAGACTAAATCCATCGCGGACAACGGTCGAATATGAAGATCGGCCTGCTGTCGGACGTCCACGCGAACCTCCCGGCATTAGAGGCGGTCCTCGAGGACCTTCCGCCGGTCGAGACGATCGTCTGTGCCGGCGACGTCGTCGGGTATAACCCGTGGCCGAGCGAGTGTGTCGAACGTATCCGATCGGTCGCCGAAGTCACCGTCCGGGGCAACCACGATCGGATGGTCGAGACGCCGGGTCGGTACGCCCACAACGAGATGGCTCACGCCGGGCTCGAACACGCCGCCGAGGAGCTCTCCGAGGAGCAACGCGGGTGGTTGCGGACGCGACCCGAACGAGCCGACTTCGCCGACGGCGGCTACCGGATGGTCCACAGCCACCCCGACCCGGACCGACGCGACGCCTACGTCTACCCGGACGACTTTCCGGACCTGCGGACGCATCTCGACGACTACGAGGGACTCGTGCTCGGGCACACCCACATACAACACGAGACGACTGTCGACGGCCGGGTGATCGTCAACCCCGGCAGCGTCGGCCAACCGCGCGACAGCGATCCGCGGGCCGCCTACGCCGTCCTGGATACGGCGACGAACGAGGTGTCGCTTCGCCGCACCGCCTACGACATCGACCGGGTACAACACGAGATCGCGGTCGAAGGGCTGCCGGCCGAAACCGGCAGCAGGCTCGCCGAGGGTCGGTGATCAGTACTCGCCGTTCATCGCCCCGAGGATCCGATCGTCGAACCACTCGAAGTCGGGGGCGTTCGAGGAGTCGTCGGTCGGGAGCCCGCTGAGGGGTATCTGCCCGCCGGCCATCCGGGGGTGACCGCCGGCGCTGGCCGTCTCGATATCGCCGACTGCGCGGCGGAGACACTCGCCCATGTGGAGTCGGTCATCGTGTGATCGAGCGGAGACGTGGACCGTGCCGTCGTTGATTCCGTAGAGAACGACGGCGGATGCCCCCTCGAGTCGCATCAGTTCCTCGACCGCCTGCGAGAGCGCGTCGACGTTGCTGATATCGCCGACGTTGCAGATACCGAAAGCCCCCTCCACCCGCACGCGATCGATCGCCTTGGCTTTCACCCGAAGCACGTCGTGTGAGACGCTTGGGGTGGTGACCCGTCGGAGCAGGTCCTGATCGATGGCAGGGAACAGCGCGGCACAGACGTCGAAGTCGATCTCCGTACAACCGCGGGTCAGGTTCTTCGTGTCCGACTGGACGCCGTACGTGAGACCGGTCGCGAGTTCGCTGTCGACGACGAGGGCGTCCTCACCGCCGCGTTCCGGATCGAAGGCGGCGTCGAGGTCGTCCAGGTACTCGGTGAGGATCGACGCGGTCGCACCGTAGCGCTCCCGGATGTCGGTGAACTCCGATCCCGTTCCGTTGCCCGGATGGTGGTCGACGACGGCGATCGGTTCGACCTCCTCGGAATCGACGAACCCACGGGCGGTGTTGTGATCGACGAGCACGATCCCGTCCGTGTGTTCGATGTCGGAGGCGGCCTCGATGCGGTCGCAGTCGAACTCGAGGACGGTCCGGAACGCCCGGTTCTCGGGGCGGCGTATCCGGCCGGGGTACTGCACGACCGTTTCGGTGTCGACGTGTTCGGCGATCGATTCGACCGCCATCGCGGCAGCCATCGCGTCCGGATCGGGGTTCGGGTGCATGAGGACGTTGATCTCGTCGTGTCGTTCGAGCAGGTTACGGAAGGCAACGCCCTCGGGGCGAAGCAGCCATCGAACGAATCGATAAAGCACGTACAGAACCGCGAGAGCGACGAGAAAACCCAAAGCGTAATACAGCGGGTCGTCCGGAACCGAGGCGAGATCCGGCGTCTCCGGCAGGAACCTCGAGAGGGCCTCGAAGACGGCCGCGATAGGGGCGGCTACCCGGTGGGGATCCATCGCGGCCACTTCGAGGTGTGTTCGCATGCCTACAAGCATTATCGGGAGGTGCGGTCAAAAGTTTCGTGGCTGTGATCCGACGTGTGCCGGGCTAGCTGATGTTCGAGCCTTCCTGTCTGAGCAACACGATCATCGTCAGCCCGGAGATACCGATCAAAAGCAGCGCCGGGATAGCGGCATACCGGTAGGCGAGGGCGTCGTGGGACTGCCAGATCTTGATGACGAGCGTGTCCATACCGATCGGTTGGATCATAAGCGTCAGCGGCAACTCTTTCATCGTCGTCAGGAAGACGAGGACGGCGCCGGCGACCATTCCCGGAGCGATCATCGGCAAGGTAACCCGTCGGAACGTCTCGATCCGCCCCACATTAAGCGTTCTCGCCGCTTCGATGGTGCTGTCGTCGATCTGGAGGACGGAGGAGCGAACGGTGCCGACAGCCTGTGGGAGAAAACGAACGACGTAGCCGAACACGAGCAGCCAGATCCCTTCGCGGTAGATCGAGGGGAACGTTCGAGTGCCGACGAACACCAACGCGAGACCGATGACGACGCCGGGAACGGCGAATCCGACGTACGTGGCGCGTTCGAGAACCCGGGCGACGAGGGAGTTCGTTCGTCCGGAGTAGTACGCGACCGGGAGCGCGAACGCGCAGGCGACCAACGCGGCGAGAAGCGAGAGATACACCGAATTGAACGCGAACTCCGGTTGGAACTCGAGGGCCGGGATCCGTCGGCCCTGGCTCCGGAAGATCCAGTTGACGAAGACGGCGACGGGGACGACGAGCGTCGTGATTCCGATAGCCGAAACGAACCCCATCGCGGGCCACTTCCAGCCGCCGAGACGGATCGTGCTGCCGCGGCCACCGCCGCCGCTTGCGTCCTCATCGCGTCCGATACCGGCCTCGATGACGAGGATGATCGCGACGATCGAGATCAACTGTAAGGCGAGCAACGCGGCGTACTCGACGGCGAACCCGCTGAACTCCCCGTAGATGCGGCTCGTGAACACGCTCGCTTGCATGAACGCGGGAGTACCGAAATCCGAGATGGCATACAACGCGGCGAGCAACGCGCCGGCCGCGATCCCGGGACGGATTATCGGGAACGTGACCCGGCGAAACGACGCCAGCGGGCCGTGGTTGAGGGTGCGTGCGGCGTCGACGAGCGAGCGATCCATCGAGATCAAAGCGGCACGCGTCGTCAAGAACACGTACGGATAGGTATAGAGGGTGATGATGAACACGGCACCGCTGAGCCCGTGGACGCGTGGCGGCGTGACGCCCAGTAGGGTATCGACCTCCCCGCCCGAGCCGAACATCGAGACGAACGCGATGGCGCCGATGTAGCTCGGGACCACGAGCGGGAGTGCGGCGACGATCGTCCAAAAGCGTGGGTACGGGAGGTCGGTTCGGGTCGTCAACACGGCCAGCGGAACCCCGATAAGTATCGAAAACAGCGTGACCGAAAGCATCAATACGACGCTGTTCAGCGTGATCAGCCCGGTCTGTACCGAGAACATCAACTCGTAGGCGCGCGAAGGCTCGACGGTTCCCGCCCGCCAGAACAGCCAAAGCATCGGCGAAACGATGGAAACGGCGAGCAAAGCGCTGAGAAGCGCCAGCGCGACCATCCACAGATCTACCCCGCGTAGCCGATCGACCAGGCGATCGGAAGCGCTCGGGGCGTTGTCGGGGTCCGTTGTCGGTTTCATCGGTGTGTTGTGGACCGGATACGTCCCGGTTGTTTCCCGACGGTCTTGAATTCGCTGATAAGCGCCGCGGAACCGACCGGTCGCATACGTCCAGGCGGGATACGGGCGGACGTTCACGGGCCTCGGAACGGAGGCGGACGTTCCGGTGATGCGGGTATGAGACGTCTACAGCGGCAACATGCCCTCATCTTCGAGCAGTTGTCGGGCGCCTTGCAGCTCCATATCGAAGCCGCTGAGATCGAAGTCCGGCGAGTTGAGCTCCGCGGGGCCCGGTAGCGGGCCGACGTAGTCGACGCCGTCGATGACCGGGAACTCGCCGTTGTCTTCCATCATGAACTCCTGGCCGTCGACGGCCAGCAGGTGCCGGGCGAACTCCGCGACGAGTTGGGGGTCATCGACGCTGTTCGTGACAGCGATCCCCGCGACGCTGAACAGCGCACCCGGATCGCCGTTTGTAAACGCCACGCGAAGCGGCGCGTCGGGGTCCTCGTTGAGGATCCGTGCGCCGTAGTAGCTGTTGCCGAGCCCGACGATCGGGTCGTCGTCGCCGCCGCGGTTGATCGCCGTGGAGTGGTCGCTACCGCTCGAGAAGAGCTGTGGGTCCTGATCCATGAAGTCACGAACCCACTGGCGGGTCGCCTCCTCGCCCTCCAGTTCGACGAACGCCTGGATGAACCCGCGGAACGTCCCGGAGTTCGGCCGCGTCGAGATAATCCCTTCGAAACGGTCGTCGGTCGCGTAGTCGTAGATACTCGTTGGGAGCTCATCGCCGCTTTCGAACGGCGTCTCCGCGACCAGTCGGTCCCGGTTGTACTGGATCGCTCGAACCCGGCCGCTGACACCGGTCCAGTTGCCGTCCGTTTCGCGGTAGCTCTGTGGGACGGTGTCGACGACATCATCAGGTAGCTGTTGGACGAGTCCCGCGTCGTGGACCGCACCGAGCGCGCCGGGGTCCTGTGAGTAAAAGACATCCGCCGGCGTCGCATCGCCCTCCTCGATCAACTGGTTGACCTGTACGTCGTTGTCGTCGTAATCGCGGTTGATCGTGAGCCCGTCGTACTCGTTTTCGAGTCGCTCGAACACCAGGTCGATCTGATCCGGCGTTCGACCGGAGTACACCGTAATCGATCCCTCGAGGTCGCCCAGTTCGTCCCACGAGACGCCCGCGGCGGTAACGGGCGATCCGAGCGGATCGGCGTCAGCAACGCTTCCCGGCCCCGAACCGCCGCCGTTACCTCCTCCGTTTCCGTTGGCACTACCGTTCCCGTTGCCGTCGTCACCGTTTCCGGCGCAGCCGGCGAGCCCGACCGCGCCGACGACGGCAGCGCCCGTCGTCGCGAGAAACGGCCGTCGTCCAACGGCGTCCGAACACGGTTCGTCGTTGTCGATGTCTTCCGACATACTCGTTTAGGCAGGCCTAAAATACTTAACCCTGTCGGATTTTAGGTGCGCCTAAAGAATCGTCGGGCGACGGACATCACCGGTTGTGGAGTCGCCGCGGCGGGGGTCTCGGCGATGAGTACTCACCGTGATAGCCGTACCCGCGAGGCGCTCGCACGCGCTGGAGACGAAACCGATCACATCGAAGGAAAACTGGCCGCATTCGGTCGGTTCGGTCGGACTGTCCGGGACATGCAACCGGTGGGTCCCGAGACGAGCAATCCGGTAGCGCGCACGGCCGGTGGCGGGACGGCGGCGGGTTCACTCGCCGGGGCTGAGGCGGACAAACGCGACCGGACACGACGGTCGCCACGGGGGAATCGACATCAATCCGAGAACCCGGGAGCGACACCGTCGTCGGCCCTGACGAGTTCGGCGACCAGTTTCGATTCGACCGCCGTGAGCCGCTGTGAGACGGCCGACCGGGAGATACCGAGCGCCTCAGCGAGATCGGCGAGATCGGCATCCCGGGGCGTGTCGTAGTAACCGGCCTCGATGGCGATCCGGACCGCCTCCCGCTGTTTTTCAGTAATGTCGTCGGCGTCGAGTTCGAGCATCCGTCGTCCGGTCTCGGCCGTCGACGTCGAGATCCGGCTGAGACGGACCGTTGCCCCACGCTCCCGAAGTGCGGCGATGACCGTCGACAGCTCCTCGCGGTCCGGGATGGCGACGGAGACGGTGAGCGTATCGCCCTCGAACCCCTCGATCGAGGCGACACAGTCGTGATCGTCGAAGACGGGACAGATACAACGCTCAGTCACGTCGCCTTCGAGCAGCCGCGGTTGGGGATCGACATCGGAATCGGTCGTTGCTTCGGCGGTGCAGCTGCAGGCGTCGTTTCGGCCGTCCCCGAGGGTCCGTGTCTTGTGCATCGAGACGGTACCGGCGGAGCCGGCGTCGAGAACCGCACAGCCGACCCCCGGAGCCGGCGTCACGAGAAGCGTCACGCGGAGGTGGCCGCCGGGGCGGGACGGGGGGGATCGGGGAGTGGACATGGCCTCTCATCCGTGGTGTGGAACCGGTGTCATAAATCGAAGCGGGTCGGTCCCACCGTGTGGGACACCACCGGGGTGCTCAGGCGGAGAAATCGATCGTCGTCCGCTCGTCGATCTCGATCGCGACCGCCTCAACCGCTCGCCGGTACTCCGTCGCCTTCCCCGTCCCGCTTGCGGCCCGCGTGGTCGGTTCGAGCAGTTCGGCCTCGACGAGTCGGTTGACCTTCCGGTAGGCGGTCGAGCGCGGTAGCTCACACTCCGCGGCGAGTTCGGGGATCGTCCGGCTTTCGCCGGCCCGTTCGAACAGTTCACGCGTGTCGTCGTCCGAGAGGAGATCCAACACCGAGCCGGCGTCGATCGACGGCTCCGAGCTCGCGGCGGTGAGTCTCTGGCTCATGTCTCGGCATTTGAGACACTAACGCAACAGCGTGTCTCGGGAGTATACAGGATTTTAAAAGGGACGTCCTGCCGATACGCCTATCTTTCGGGCGTGTCTCGAACATCGATCGGAGCCCTCGATGATACGAGCGTGAACTCACCCCGGGGTCAAGTCGTTCGAGAATCTTCGATTCTCGTGATCACGGAAATCTCTGATTTCCGGACGACCCCGGGGCAGTCACCTCGCTACCGCTGTAAAAAGAGCGCGATTGTTCGGCGGGCTGTGTCAGCCCCCGATCGGCGGGGGTGTTTCTTCATTACGAACGCCGGGCGGACAGAGCGGATCCGGGTCGTCAGCCCGTGAGGTTGAGCTCGATGACGTTGCCGGCCTGTTCGAGGACCCGACGGATCTCCGACTCCGTTTCGGGGCTGGAAACCCGACTAACCGGGCCGGTGATGCTGATTGCGGCCGGACGCTCGCTCGGCGTGGATAGCGGTCGGGCGATGCAGGCCATCCCCTCGACGCACTCCTCGCGGTCGTAGGCGATCCCCGCCGTCCGTATGTCGTCGAGTTCCTCGAACAGCTCGTTTCGGTCGGTGATCGTATGCGCTGTCACCCCGGGGAGCCCTCGTTCGTCGAGGATCTCATCGACCCGCTCCTCGGGAAGGGTCGCGAGGATCGCCTTCCCCAGGCCCGTGGCGTGGAGGTGGGCTCGTCGACCGGTCTGGGTGTCGATCTCGACGGCGTTTTCGCCGCGAGAGGTGTGGACGTACACGCCCCATCCGGCCTCCTCGAACATGAGGTTTGCGAGCTCGCCGGTCTCGTCGGCCATCGTCCGGAGCTGTGGACGGGCGGTGTCGTAAACGCCGTCGTAGCGCTGTGCGTAACCGCCGAACTCCAGGGCCCGAAGCCCGATCCGGTATCTGTCGCCGTGTTTGACGACCAGCCCGCTCGATTCGAGCGTGTTGAGGTGTTTGTACGCGGTGCTTTTGGCAACCGAAAGATGCGTCGCGAGTTCGGTGATCCCCGCCTCCCCGTCGAGGTCGATGAGCCCCTCGAGCATCCGGATCGAGGTCTCGGTCGCGCGGACGCGGTCGTCGTCCATACACTCCGTTCGTAACCTCCGTTCATAAGCGTTGTTCGATCACCCCGAGAACGCCGTGTTCGCCTCTGGGAAACGCAGGGAGATCCCGTTCAGCCCGGAGATAGTTTCATACTTTCGAAATTATCGATTCACGACCCCTATACGGCCCATATGATCCATAAACGGCTTTAGAAACGGATTTAGTCTCTGTTCTCAATCGAGAAACATAGATTATTCGACATATTAATATGCGTGTAGCCACTACGGGTAGTTGATGACACAGAAACGACCCACCAAAGACGAACTGCTGCGACTGAAAGACACTCCACGACGCGACGACCTGCGGGCGGCGAACCGACCGATCGATCGGCTGCTCGATCTGTTCCGGTAACCGCCGGGACGGAGCGTTGTTCCCCCTACGCAGTCCGGCTTTTTTCGAAGGATCGACCAGCGGCTCAGTTCAGCTGAAGCGGCGGGCTTCGCGCCGTGTCACCGACCACGACCGCTACGTAGTCGTTCGAATCGGTATCAGTACGGTGAGTGCTCGACCGAGTATCCCCGTTCGGTCCCGGTGACGGCGTCGATGACGTACAACTGGAGCCGTCGTTCCTGTTTCGTCCGAACCGACGTTTCGTAGTGTTCGGCCTCGTACTCGAAGGTCTCACCCTCCCGCTGGCGCTCGTCGAGGAACGACTGGTGGCGGGTCAGCCGCCGCTCGACGACGTCCCGCGAGAGCGTTTCGACGCCCTCGACAGCGTCGGCGAAGACGCGCTCGAACCCCTCGTCGAGTTCGTAGCCGACCGAGTCGCGGCCGGCGACCATCGCCGCCGTCGACGTCGTCCCGGTCCCCCAGAAGGGGTCCAAAACGGTGTCGCCGTAGACGCTGTACATGTTGATAAGCCGGTACGGGATCTCGAAGGGGTACGCCGCGGACCGCTCCCGAGCGCCCTCGTCACCGAGCGCCTGCAGCGTTCCCCGCACGTCGGTCCAGACGTCCGAGAACCACTCGTTTCGTTCCTCCCAGAAGTACGCGGACTCATACCGGCGTTCAGCACCGGGCTCGAAGGACCGCCGCCGCCCGTTCCGGAACGTGAGCACGTACTCGTGTTCCAGCGTCGCGTAGGCGTTCGGCGGGATCATCCCCGATCCCATGAACTTCGCGGCGGAGTTGGTCGGCTTCCGCCAGAGGACGTCGGGCAGTGGATCGAACCCGAGCGCATCGAAGTGCTCCGTGATACGCGCGTGGTTCGGGTAGACCCGGAAGCTCTCGCCGACGGTGCGGGTGGCGTCCCCGACGTTGACACAGGCGATCCCCCCCTCGACCAGCACGCGGTCGAGTTCGTTCCACACCGCCGCCAGGACGTCGTGCATCAACTCGAAGGCCCGCCGCCCGTCGCCGTCCTCAAGGGCGGTTCCGATCGCCGGATCGAGCGAGGCGAACAGCTCGTCCCACATCTCGATCATCGGATACGGCGGCGAGGTGACGACGAGTTCGACGCTGTCGTCGTCCAGTTGGGTCATCTCCCTCGAATCGCCGACGACGACCTGGTGGGACGTTTCCATGCGTCGAAGGTTGCGGCGAAGCTCCGTATACCCTTCCGTTCCGCCAGCGGAAAGCGAGCAGCGCCCGGAGCTACTCCGCGTCGGGATAGGGGATCTCGACGGTGTCGCCGTCCTCGGGGACGAACGCCCGGCCGCCGGAGAACGCGTCGCTCGCCTGCGTTTCGATCGGGGTGGCGTCGCCGGCGTAGCGCGAGGAGATATGAACCAACGCGAGCCGTTTCGCGCCGGCGCGGTCGGCGATCGACGCGGCCTGGGCGGCCGTCGTGTGGGCCGTTTGCCGCGCCCGAGCGGCGTGGTCGGCCGCGAACGTCGAATCGTGGATCAGGAGGTCGGCCCCGTCGGCGACCTCGACGGTCCGGTCGGTCGGTCGGGTGTCGCCGGTGTAGACGATGGTCCGTCCGGGACGGGGGTCGCCGACGACCTGTTCGGGGTCGATAACCGTCCCGTCGTCGAGTTCGACGGCCTCACCGGCGTGGAGCCGCTGAAACATCGGCCCGACGGGGACCCCGAGTTCCTCCGCGCGCTCGCGGTCGAAACGGCCTTTCCGGTCGTCCTCCCGGAGGGCGTAGCCGACCGATCGGGCGTCGTGGTCCGTCTCGAAGGCCACGATCCCGTAGCCGTCGCCGTCGAAGACGGTCTCGCCGTCCCCGGCGCCGGAGATCCGGAGCGGAAACGACGGACGGCCGGCGGCGGCCTCGACGAGCTGCGTGAGCCGCCCCTGTGTGCCCTCGGGGACGTGGATGGACAGCGCGGACTCGCGGTCGTTGAAATCCATGGTCTGGATCAATCCGGGGAGCCCGAGCGTGTGGTCGCCGTGGAGGTGTGTAACGAAGATGTCCGAGACCCCGAACCCGGTTCCGAACCGCATCATCTGCCGTTGGGTCCCCTCGCCGCAGTCGAAGAGAAACCGGTCGCCCTCGCGGCGGCAAAACACCGAACTCGTGTTCCGTCGGGTCGTCGGCACCGCACCGCCGGTCCCGAGAAACGTTACCCGAAGCGACATACGACGACCGAGAGGTGGGACGGATAAACCGACTTCGGTGTCCGGACGGCAGCGGGCCGGTGACACGTCGAAAAGAGGTGACGGACCGGCAGTGGACGGCGACACGTCCAAAAAGGAGGCCAGTCGGGAGCCGCGATCGGTCGAACGCGGGATCGTAGGTTTCGACGGGCTTATACCTTCACCGCGGCAAGATTGCTGAGAATGAGCAGCCCCGAACTCGATGTCGTTGAGTTCCTGTTGACTGCGGCTATCTACACGGAAAACCGCGATCTCGACGAACGCGATCTCCCGCCCCGGTACCGGCGGGTTTTCTGGGAGGACGGCGAGGTCGAGCGTCCGCTGACGACGACGACGAACACCGCGGCCGCCGCGACCGGTGTCGATCGGCCCTGGGAGGCGATCTCGGGGCTGATGTTCACCGACCGGGACGACTTCTCCGGGAAGATCGAGTTCAGCGACCGCGATATGGCCGAATCGTGGTTCCTCGAGCGGGCGAGGACCGACTCGCTCCGGGATAACCCGACGCTTGCGTACGCCTTCGCCGAGGATGCCGACGGCGAACTCGACTACGAGACCGCCCGCGAACAGAACCGCCCGATCCACGCCGACCGCGTCTGGATCGACTCCCTGCTCGAGGAGATGTTCGACGAGGACGAAGAGGAGATGCTCGATCTCGTCGAGATCCGCGCCCCCGAGGAGATCGAGATGACGCTCGAGGACCTCGTGTTGACCGGCGACCAGGAAAACGAGATCCACAAGGTCGTCAAAGCGATCGAACACCGCGATTATCTCGCGGAGATCGGGCTCCGCGAGATCGGGAAACTGCTTTTCGTCGGGCCGCCGGGAACCGGCAAGACGTCCGTCGCCCGCGCGCTCGCGCAGGATCTCGACCTGCCCTTCGTCGAGGTCAAACTCTCGATGATCACGAGCCAGTATCTCGGCGAGACGGCGAAAAACGTCGACAAGACCTTCGAGATCGCAAAGCGGCTCTCGCCGTGTATCCTCTTTATGGACGAGTTCGACTTCGTTGCGAAAACCCGTTCCTCGGACGAACACGCCGCCATCAAACGCGCCGTCAACACGCTTTTGAAAAGCATCGACGAGGTCTCGCTCATACAGGACGACGTGTTGTTGATCGGCGCGACGAACCACCCCGACCAACTGGACGCGGCGGCCTGGCGACGCTTCGACGAGATCGTCAACTTCCCGAAGCCGGACTCGGGGATGCGCGCCGACATCCTCCGGATCGTCACCCGGCGGATGGAGATCGACGACTTCGATCCGGACGAACTCGCCGAAGCGACGGAAGGGTTGACCGGCAGCGACCTCCGGCTCGTGCTCCGTGAAGCCGTCCTCGACGCGCTGACCGAGGAGCGGACGACGCTGACACAGTCGGATCTGATCCAGGCGATAGAAGGGTTCGAGGAGCGGGACAACCTGAAGAACATGGATATGATCGAGGGGGACGCCGACGCCCTCGTTGCGGGTGGCTCCGACAGCCACAGCCACGACCACGACCACTGATGGATATCACGCTGCTCGGTACCGGTGATACGACGGGGACGCCGACACCGAAATGCGACTGTGACACCTGCCGGTACGCCCGCGAGATCGGCGTCGAGCGCACGCGTTTTTCCGTCCACATCCGAAACGAGCGGACCGACGAGTCGCTGCTCGTCGACGCAAGCCCGGATTTCCGCTATCAGTTTCTCACCCACGACGTCCCGTTGCCCGACGCGATCCTCGTCAGCCATATCCACTTCGATCACCTCGATGGGTTGGGAAACGCCTACCGGCTCGTCGACGACATCCCGGTGTTCGCCGCCGACGAGACCGATCCGACGACCGGCCAAAGCGTCGCGGAGACGGTCTCGGAAAAGTACCACTACCTCGATACGATCACCGTTCGGCCCCGGTCGCCGTTCGAGCCGTTCGAAGCCTGCGGGTTCGAGGTGACGCTCGTTCCCGTCGAACACCCGCCGTTGCTCTGTTATGGACTCCGCGTCGAGGATCCGGAAACCGGCACGAAGCTGTCGATATCGGGGGATACGAACTACGGGATCGCGCCGGCCTCGCGGGACGTGCTCCGGGACCCCGATCTGCTCTTCGCGGACGGGATCGTCCCGGCAAAACACTCCGAACACCACCCGAGCGGCGGCGATCACGCGGACGAGAACGGTGTCTACCGAACCTTCGGGAACAAACATATGACCATCGAGGGAGCACGGGCGCTGGCTGCGGACCTCGGGGCGGACGACCACCGCTTGGTGCATCTCTCCCATTACATCCCGGCCGAGGAGGCGTTCGACGACGACATGGCGGTCGACGGCGACCGGTTTCGGCTCTAGTCGGTCCGCCCGGATCGCGGGGACATCGATCGAGTCCGAACCCGCGAACGGCAGCCTTTAATCCGCGACGCTCCCCCGGCCTGATATGGTCATCGACGCTTCCGACGTGCGCCGTCGGTACGGGGAGACGGTCGCCCTAGACGGCGTCTCCTTTTCCGTTCCTGAGGGGGAGATCTTCGGGCTCATCGGCCCCAACGGTGCCGGGAAGACGACGCTTATCCGCGCGCTGTTCGGGACGACCGACGCCGAGGGGGAGATCTCCGTTTTCGGACGTCCCCCGACGGCGGTCGATCGCGACCGGATCGGTCTGCTTCCACAGGAGTTCACCCCCGCGGACCGACTTACGGCACGGGAACTAATCACGTACTACGGCGGCCTCTATGACGACGCGAGGGATGTCGATGGGGTCCTCGACGACATCGGGTTGACCGACAGCGCGGGGACGTTCTATGAGAACCTCTCTGGGGGCCAGAAACGCCGTGCCTGCGTGGGTTCGACGCTTGTCAACGATCCCGAACTGCTCGTCCTCGATGAGCCGACAACCGGGATCGATCCGACCGGGCGGCGGGAGCTGTGGCGGCTTATCGAACGTCTCGCCGACGGCGGGACGACGATCCTTTTGACAACACACTATATGGATGAGGCCGAGGAGCTCGCCGACCGGGTCGGGCTGTTGGCCGACGGCGAACTCGTCGCGCTCGGGTCGCCGGCCGAACTCGTCGACCGGTACGGTGGCGACAGCCGCGTGGTGATCGAAACGGACGACGAGGGGGCGATAGAGGACGCGCTCACGGCGGCAGGGTACACGCTGACCGACGCCGGTCGACACGTATCGGTTCCCGCCGATGCGGCGGGGATCTCGGCGATCGTCGAGTGTCTCGCCGAGGCAGGGGTCGAATACGACGGCCTCGCGTGGCGACAGCCGAGTCTCGACGACGCGTACGCGGCGCTGGCCGGAAGCGACGGCGGGCCCCGAACGGGGACCCACGAGCAACAGACCGCGGGAGGTCGGCCGTGAGCCGGATGGGGCGGGTGGGCGCCGAGGCCAAGGCGGCGTGGCTCGCGTTCATCAGACGGCGGACGGCGGTGTTTTTCACGTTTTTTTTCCCCGTCATCCTGATCGTTATCTTCGGCGCGTTGATCCGGACGGACCCGACCGGCGGCGGGCTCTTCGCCGAGCCGCCGGGGTATTACGTCGCCGGCTACCTGGCCGTCGTCGTGTTGTTCACGCCGCTGTCGCGGGTCGGCAGCGAGGTCGCTCGCCACCGGGACGGCAACCGTTTCGAGAAGCTCGCAACGACGCCGCTGTCGCGGCCCGAGTGGCTTCTGGCGCAGACGCTCGTCAACGTCGTCGTCATCGGCCTCGCGTCCCTCGTCATCCTCGGACTGGTGCTCGCCGTCACCGACGCCTCGTTTGTGCCGTCGCTGCTTGTCGTTCCCTACATCGCGCTCGCGGTCGCGCTGTTCTGTGGGTTCGGGGCCTTTCTCGGGTACGTCGCCGACTCACAGGACGGCGTCATCGCGGCTTCGAACGGCGTTGCGGTCCCGCTTTTGTTCCTCTCGGAGACGTTCGTGCCCCCCGAGATGCTTCCCGGGTGGTTCGTCCCGCTGATGGAGTTATCCCCGTTGACGTACTTCGCCAGAGGGGTTCGGGCGGCGACGTATCGGCCGGCAGCGGAGGCGACGCCCGCCACGGGTGAGGCGGGGGTCGTCGGCGCGGACCCGTATCTCAACCTGCTTGCTCTCGCCGTTCTCGCCGTCGTGTTCTTTGCAGTAGGTGCGTACACGCTCCCGAAAACTGACTAGCGGAAGCGGAACCGCTGGATCGCCTCGTTGTCCGACGACCACGCGAAAGAGGGGTCGGTGCCCGGTCGGAGAAACCCCCCGTCGACGGGGGAAAACGAAGCGACCTTTGTGTGGGAACCCGAAGTGGGGGTATGTCCACAGTACGCGGGCCTGAGTTCGCCCGGAACCACCCGCGGGCGCTCGCGGCCGTGCTCACCGTCGTCGGCTACGTCGTCGTCATCGGGACGCTGTACGGCGACACCGGGATCTATCCCGAGATCTCGGAGTCGACGGTCGATCTGCTCGCCCACGCCATCGCGGTCGTCAACGCGGCGACGATCGTCAGCCTGCTCGCGGGGATCTACTGGATCAGAAACGACGAGATCGGGAAACACCGCGCCGCGATGCTCACCGCGTTCGGGCTCATTCTGTTCTTTTTGGTGATGTACCTGCTGAAGACCGGCGGCGGCGGTCGAAAGGAGATCATCGCCGGCGCGCCGCTCCGCAGCCTTTATCTCGGGAGCCTCGGGATCCACATCTTCCTGTCGGTGGTGGCGGTCCCGTTCGTCCTCTATGCGATCACGCTCGGGGTGACCCACACGCCGACGGAGCTGCGCGAGACCGCCCACGCGACCGTGGGCCGGATCGCGGTGTCGACGTGGCTCGTCAGCCTCGTTTTGGGACTGTTGGCGTATCTCATGCTCACTTTTTATTACGGGCCCGAACAGGTCGAGTTCGTCAGGGGGATGGCGTAGAGAATGGTCGCGAAAGGGGAGATCAGGACGCGGATCTGGGACCGACTGGGCGAGGAGGAGATCGCCCGTTTTCCGTTCCCGCCGCACGGCCGGATCACCAACTTCGAGGGCGCTCGGGAGGCGGCCGAACGGGCGATGGAGCTGCCGGAGCTGGCGGGGGCAACGGCGGTCAAAGCCAACCCCGACGCCCCACAGCTGCCGTTGCGGCGGCGGCTGTTGAAAAACGGGACGACGGTGTATATGGCAGTGCCGCGGCTCGGCGAGGAGACGTGTTTCGTCGAACTCGATCCCGGTGCGGTCTCGGATCTCGACGCCGCCCCAACGGTTTCGCATATGGGGAGTTACGGAACCCGGGTCGGCCCGGAGTCCGTCCCCGAGATCGACGCGATCGTCGTCGGAAGCGTCGCAGTCGACGACGCGGGGGCGCGGATCGGGAAGGGAGAGGGATACAGCGATCTCGAGTTCGCGGTGTTGCGCGAGTTCGGACTCGTCGACGACGGGACGCCGACGGTGACGACGGTCCACGACGTACAGCTCATAGAGGAGTCGGTCGAGCCCGCTCGCCACGACGTGCCGATCGACGTTGTTTGCACGCCGACGCGGACGATCCGGACGGAAGCGGGGCCGAAACCGACCGGGATCTACTGGTCGGCACTGGATGGGAACCGCCGCGAGGAGATCCCGATCCTGGATCGACTGGCGGAATAGCGGGAACCGCCCCGGCAGTATTTGCCGCGTCGTTGATGATCGATCATTACATTTAAGACCATGTAGGTTCTTGACCGAAGTAGATGTCCCGAGACGAGATCGAACCGATGGTCCCGATGATGCCGACAGACGACAGCCCCGCAACGACCGTCCGCGCCGACGGCGGACAGCTGAAACGCTACGACGCGGACGAGGTAGAGGCGGCGCTCGTCCCGGACCTTCGGTAGGGACTCGTTTTTCGACGTTCGACGCCGTATTGCCCGAAGCGACGCGTCCGACCAACCGATCCTTTTTTCGCCGGGGCGAGCCGAAACGAGCCCATGCAGACGCTCGCGTTCGACGGCCGGACTGGGGCCAGCGGCGATATGATCCTCGCCGCCCTCCTTGCGGCCGGCGCCGATCCCGAGGCGCTTGCCCCGATCGAGGCGGCGCTCCCCGTCGAATACCGGATCGGCGAGACCGAGCGAAACGGGATCGCCGCCACGACCGTCGACGTGATCCGCACCGGCGAAACCGGGGTATCGGTCGGGAGCGATCGCGGTCACGATCACGGCAATCCGCACAGAAACCCCGACAACCACGCGGAAACGGCCGATCCCACGGAATCGCACGACCACACGGAATCGCACGACCACACGGAATCGCACGACCACACACACGCGGAGGGCTCGGGGCCGAACAGGACGTACGCGGAGTGTCGTGAAATCGTCGAATCGATGGCCCTTCCGGCGTCGGTCGAGTCGGACGCGCGCTCGATCTTCCGGCTCCTCGGGGAGGCCGAAGCCCGCGTCCACGGCACCGAGCTCGAATCGACGCATTTCCACGAGGTCGGGGCCGACGACGCGATCGCCGACATCGTCGGCGCGGCGGTCCTCCTCGATGACCTCGGTGTCGATCGAGTCGTGACGACGCCGGTCGCCGCTGGCGGCGGCGAGGTGTCGATGAGCCACGGGACGTATCCGGTGCCGACGCCGGCCGTCGCCTACATCGCCGGCGACGCCGACTGGGAGCTGGCCGGCGGGCCGATCGAGACGGAGCTTCTGACGCCGACCGGCGCGGCCGTGTTGGCACACGTCGCCGACGGCGTCGGCTCGTTGCCGCCGCTTTCGGTACGCAGCGTCGGCTACGGTGCGGGAGCGACGTCGTTCCCCGAACGGCCGAACGTCCTTCGAGGGATTATCGGAGAGGCGGCCGGCGGGCTCGTCCGCGAGGGGATTCGCGTCCTCGAGACGAACGTCGACGACGTGACGCCGGAGACGCTCGGCGGGCTCCAGGACCGACTCGTGGCGGTCGGAGCGCGCGACGTGACGATCGTCCCGACGACGATGAAAAAATCGCGCCCCGGGCACCTGATACGGGTCATCGTCAGACCCGAGGACGTGGAGGCGGTCACGCGGCGGCTGGCGGCCGAGACAGGGACGCTCGGGATCAGGGAGACGGCGGCGACCCACCGCTGGATCGCGGAGCGATCGATCGAGCGCGTCCCGATCGACGTCGACGGCGACGGATTCGATATCGACGTCAAGATCGCCGCGGACGACGCCGGGGCGGTCTACGACGTGAGCGCCGAGTACGATGACTGCGTGGCCGTCTCGGCCGAGACCGGTCGGCCGATCCGGGAGATTCGCCGGCTCGCGGAGACCGCCTACCGGGAACGGCGGGACCCGGCCGACGAGTAGCCGAAAGCCCCGGACCGTTGTCGAGTCGGGCGTTGCCGATCGCACGGACCGCCGAGCGTTATTTCACGCTCGGCCACCGAGGGGAGGGTGTGCAGGAGTACGAGCGCAAACAACTCCTCGAACGGATCGGTCGCGAGGGATCGACGCTCGGGGTCGAGATCCCCGAACGGATCGACATCCAGGGTGAGGAGATACGGCTCCGGGAGTTCGTCTTCGAGATCAAACGCCGCGAGACGGTGCCGGCGGGCGAGCGCGACCGCGTCGAGCAGGCAAAGCGGAACCTCCGGCGCGAGCGCCTCGAACGGAAGGCGTTGATCGAGGACGGTGAGGTCGGCTTCGAGGAGGGCGAGCGGGTGGCGAGTGCGATCATCGGCATCGACCGGGCCCTGGAGGCGCTCGAAAGCCTCGGGCCGGAAAGCGTCGAGGCGGAAGCCGAGCGACAGGAGGCGGCCGACACGAAACGCTGGATGGACTTCCTGAAGAAGGCGCTTGGCCACGACGACGGCGGGCCGAAGGTGCGTGGACGATGAGATCGACGACTGTCGGAGGTACGGAATGAACGAAAACGCCGCCGTCGCCGCGCTGTTGTCGGAGATGGCCGACCATCTGGAGGCACGCGACGTCGACTACAAACCGAACGTCTACCGGCGGGCCGCCGAGAGCATCCGGGGCCACACCGTGTCCGTCGAACGGCTCCACGAGAAGGGCGGCGAGGAGGCTCTCAAAGGGATCCAAGACGTCGGCGACGCCATCGCCGCAAAGACCGCCGAGTATCTCGAAACGGGGACGATCGCCGAACTCGAGACGCTTCGCGAGGAACTGCCCGTCGAGATGGGCGCGTTGACGGCCGTCGAGGGTGTCGGCCCGAAGACCGCCGGGGCGCTGCATGAGGCTCTCGGCGTCGAGACGCTCGATGATCTCGAGGCGGCGGCCGAGGCCGGCGAGATCCGGACCGTCTCCGGGTTCGGCGAAAAGACGGAAGCGAACATCGTAGAGAACATCCCCTTCGCCAGGGAGGCTCGGTCCCGGAGCCTGCTCGGTGGCGCCAGGCCGGTCGCCGACCGCCTCGTCGGGTTTTTCGAGTCTCACGAGGCGGTCGACGCCGTCGAGACGGCTGGATCGATCCGGCGGTGGCGGCCGACGATCGGCGACGTGGACGTTCTCGTCGGCAGCGACGACAGCGAGGCGGTGATCGAAGCGTTCCTGTCCTGGGAGGGGACGGATTCGGTGATCGAGGCCGGCGACAGCAAGGCATCGGTGCGTTCGGCCGGTGAACGCGTCGATCTCCGGGTCGTCGTCTCCGAGGAGTTCGGCGCTGCGTTGCAGTATTTCACCGGCAGCAAGGACCACAACGTCGCGCTCAGAAACCGCGCGATCGAACAGGGGCTGAAGATCAACGAGTACGGCGTCTTCGATATCTCCGACGTTTCGGACCCGGATGCCGGCCAGCGCGTCGGTGCTCGGGTCGCGGGCGAGACCGAAACCGGTGTCTATGAATCCGTCGGACTGCCGTTTATCGCCCCGGAGCTCAGGGAAAACCGCGGCGAGATCGAGGCCGCGGCCGACGGCTCGCTCCCCGAACTCGTCGAGGGGGACGACGTTCGCGGCGATCTCCACCTCCATACGACCGCCTCCGACGGAACGGCGACGATCGAGGAGATGATCGACGCGGCCGCGGCGTTCGGCCACGACTACATCGCCGTCGCCGACCACGCGACCGGCCCTGGGATGGTCGGCGGCGTCGGGTTGGGCGACGCGGCGTTGCTCGAGCACGCCGACGCGATCCGGGCGGCGGCCGAAAACGCCCCGATCGAGGTGTTCACCGGGGTCGAGGCGAACATCGACAGCGACGGGTCGATACGCGTCGGGGACGACGCCCTCGGGGCGCTCGATTGCGTGGTCGCCTCCCCACACAGCGGGCTGGACGGCGACGGGACCGACCGGCTCGTGACCGCGATCGAACACCCAGACGTCGACATCCTCGGTCACCCGACCGGTCGGCTTCTGAACCAGCGGCCGGGCCACGGGATCGACATCGAGCGCGTCGCCGCGGCGGCCGCCGACCACGGAACCGCCCTGGAGATCAACGCCGATCCCCACCGGCTGGATCTCCGATCGAGCTACGTCAAGGCCGCGATCGAGGCCGGCGCGACCGTCTCGATCAACACCGACGCCCACGGGACCGACGCCTACAGTAATATCCGTTTCGGCGTCCACACCGCCCGTCGGGGGTGGGCGGAACGAAGCGACGTGTTGAACTGCCGGGACGCCGCGGGGATCGAGGCGTTTCTCGGATGACGATGGGGCGTGTTCGACCCGAAACGGACCGGCTGTTGCTCGATGTCATGCTCGGCAAGCTCGCCGTTTATCTACGGGTCTGTGGCTACGACGCCGCCTACGCCTTAGATCGGGATATCGAGGACGACGACCGGCTGGCGACGGTCGCCGAGGCGGAAAGCCGGCGGCTGCTGACCCGCGACGCGGAACTCGCCGATCGGGTCCCAGGAGCGATCCCGCTGTGTGCACGCGGGATAGAGGGGCAGTTGGCCGAGCTCCGCTCGGCGGGTGTCGAGTTGGTTCCCGACGAGAAGCCGTCGTACTGCGGGAACTGCAACGGCCGCCTGGATCAGGTCCCGCCCGAAGCGGACACGCCGGCGTACGCCCCCGAACCGGCGGCGGTCGAGTGCTTTCGCTGTCGGGACTGCGGACAGCTGTTCTGGCGTGGGAGCCACTACGGCCGGATGATAGAGACGATCAAAGGGTAGCGGGGAATCCGGCGGCGTCGCAAACCGAAGGCGTCAGTTCGTGTTGGGCGACCACTTCTCGCAGGCGTCCATGTCCTCCATCGTTCGGCTATCCAGCCCGCAGTACGGAACCAGCCCCTCGTCGGTTCGAACGTATCGGAAGTACCCGCAGTTGCCGCAGTACCGGTCGCTTATCGACGCGGTCGGCTCGTCGTCGAGGAACTCGGCGTCGTCGGAAAACCCCGGCTCGTTGATCGATGGCCCCTGTTCGGTACCGCCGTCGGTGGGGCTCGAGGTCGACCCGGCGGAGCCTCCGGGGCCGGTCCCCGGGGACGACCCCGTCGATCCGGACTGTGTGGGACGGGAGCGGTTGGTCTGGGTTTTTGCCTCGCCGTCCGGCGTGCCGCCGAGCGTCCCGATCCCGCTGAGGCGACCGCGCAACTCGTCGTTCGAAACCTCGACGACGCGGGTCTCACCCTCCTTCGTTATCTCCAGGCTGACCGTCCCGCCCGGATCGTTTCTCGCTTTGAAATTGGCGACGGCGCTGAAAAGACACCAGCTCGTGACGATCGCGCCGGTGAAATACGTCGCCGAGACGACGAGCGTCATGGTCGTGTTTCCGGAGCCACCGACCCAATCGACCGGGTACCAACGCGTGAACATCACGACGCCGGCGAGGCAGATGACGGCCCCGACGGCGGCCGCGAGCTGAAGCCGGCGGGACGCCCGCGGTAGCGCGGTGATCGTGCCGAAAAGAACCGCTGGAAGCCCGAGGCCGCCGAGCACGCCGGCGAGTTCCCGAGCTTGGTACTGTCCGAACCCGAAACGCGAGCCGAGACCGGTCGATGCGACGACGAGGCCGGCGGTGACGAGGACGGCCCCGACCCCGAACAAGACGACACCGGCGTACAGCCGCCGGAGGCCGGCCCCGCTGCCTCCCCTGTAGACCTCCGTGAGGCTAGCCATACCGAACGTATTTGCCCGACCCACAAAACACTATGTCAGACGGACGCAAGACGGAGCGACGAGCCGTCGGTGATGCGGCGGGAGAAACGGAGAAAAAGGAGACGTTTCAGCGGTCGGACGGCGGAGGCGGTCGGAGATCGCGAAGGTGGCTCACGCGTCCCGGATCCGCCGTTCGGCGGCCGAAAGCGCCGCGTCCGCGTCGAACGCCGAGACGATCGAGTCCAGCGTTTCGTCGTCGGCGTCGATCAGTTCCCTCGCGTGGTCGGTCATGTTCGGCAGCGCCCGAACGAGGTTGTCGACGATCGGCACCGTCGCCGACCGCGCCGAACGGGACATCGGGTTGAGGTCGACGACGAGTTCGGTCGTCCCCATCTCGGCGAGGGCTTCGGCGCGGTCGCCGTCCTCGAGCGGTACCAAGACCACGTCCGCCGACCCGATCCCGTCGGCGTCGACCTTCGCCCGTTCGTGATCGAGCCCAGGGATCCGGCCGTCGGCGCTCGCCCCTTTGACCGTCTCGGCACCGTGTGCTTCGAGGTGCTCGACGATCCGTTCGATCCGGGCGTCGGTTCGGTTGAAGAGGTTGACCTCGATGTCGGCTCCGGTCACGGCAGCGAGTTCGACGGTCTCCTCGGCCGCGAGCGCGGCCACGTTACCGTTGACTGACAACACCGCGTGGTCCGCACGGAGCAGGTGGGCGGCGGCGGCGCGTTCGGCGTCATCGGCGCTTGGGATCGTCTCCTCGCCGAGCAGGTAGTCGAACGCTTCGCCGCGGCCTTGTGCGATGAGCCCCTGTCTCGACGTGAGGCCGCGGTCGACGCCGGACTCGATGCGGTGCCGCGTCAGAAGCGACTCGTATCTCGGGTGTGATTCCGGGATCTCCGGACCGGTCATACCGTCGGATCGGTGATGGCGGGACAAAAGGCTCCCGTTCGTGGGCGGGACACACCGACCCGATCCGGGGCGATCAGTCGTCCGATACCGCCGGATCGGCGGTCCCGTCGGCGGCCGATTCTCCGGTGTCCGTCAGTTCGTACAGGTTCTGTCGCGCGTCGGCGAAGTAGACGTCCTCGGAGACGATATCGATGTCTTCGAGCCGCTCGAGCGCGTACCGGACGGTGCGAGCCGAGAGCATCGATTCCTCGACGATGCTCTTTTGTGTCATCGCGCCGTGGTACTCAAGGACTTTGTAAACGAGCTTTGCGCTTGGCGGAAGGTCGGTGAGTTCTTCCCCATCAGAATCGGCCATCTCTACCGCAAAAGAGGGTTGCTGCGCGTATAAACGTTGAGGCAAACATGGAAGGTATCCCCGCGAGAACGGCCGGATGTGGGGACTTCGGCCGTCGTCGCTGGAACGAACCGCTTTTGACGACGGATGGCACAACGGTAGGTATGGCAACCGATTCGGCCGAGCGTCGGACCGCACACGTCCGTGGCGTTACGGTCACGGCGATCGCGTGTCTGGCAGGCGTCGCCGCCGCCGTCGTCTCCGCGGCCGTCACCGAAGGTGCCGGCGATATCCTCGGCGTCTACATCCTCGCGAGCGCTGTCGTCGTGCAGTTCCCGCTCTTTCGGGTCGTCGAGATGGCCGGGCTCGATTTGAACACCGAGGATTTCGGCGCGAAGGATTACCTCTACATCGCCTTCATGACGTTTTCGCTTTGGTTCGTCTGCTGGGCGATCCTGCTTACAACCGAGGCGAGCATCTGATGGCCGACGACAGCATCGCCGTGGTCGATCTCGACCGGTGTCAGCCGGACCGCTGTAACTACGAGTGCGCGAACTTCTGTCCGCCGAACCGGACCGGCGAGGAGTGTATCGTCACCCGCGAGGAGCGCCACGAGGACGAGGGGTACTACGCGGGACAGCCCGACCAGATCTCGATCTCCGAGGAGCTGTGTCTCGGCGAGACCTGCGGGATCTGCGTCGAGAAGTGCCCCTTCGATGCGATCGAGATCATCAACCTCCCACAGGAGCTCGACGAGGAGCCGACCCACCGGTACGGCGAGAACAGCTTCGCGCTGTATGGACTCCCCGCGCCGGAGGAAGGACGCGTCACCGGCATTCTCGGCCCCAACGGGATCGGGAAGACGACCGCCGTTCACGTCCTCGCCGGCGAGATCACGCCGAACCTCGGCCGTTTCGAAGAGGAGCCGAACTGGGAGGACGTCCTCGATGAGTACCGCGGGACGGCCCTCCAGGAGTATCTCGAGGACCTCCGGGAAGACGACGTGACGGTCGCCCGCAAACCCCAGTACGTCGACAAGATCCCGGAGACGTTCGAGGGGAAAACGAGCGAGCTGCTCGCGAGCGTCGACGAGCGCGGCGTCGCCGACGAACTCGCCGAGCGGCTCGAAATCGCGTCGGTGATCGATCAGCCGATCGACACCCTCTCCGGCGGCGAGCTCCAGCGGGTCGCGCTCGCGGCGACGCTCGTTCGGGACGCCGATTTCTACTTCCTCGATGAGATCACGCCGTATCTCGACATCGGCCAGCGGGTCACGGCGGCGCGGCTCATCCAGGAACTCTCGGAGGACGACCGCTCGATGCTCGTCGTCGAGCACGATCTGGCGGTGTTGGATCTGCTCGCCGACGCGCTCCACGTCGCCTACGGTGAACCCGGCGTCTTCGGCGTCGTCACGCCACCGAAATCCACGAAGGGCGGTATCAACCAGTATCTCAGCGGCTATCTCGAGAACGAGAACATGCGGATCCGGCCGGAGGCGATCGAGTTCGAGGAACACGCCCCCCGGACCGAGAGCGACGCCGATTCGCTCGTCGAGTATCCCGCCATGAGGAAATCCTACGGCGACGGCGAGTTCGGCCTCGATATCGATTCGGGCGAGATCAGACACAACGAGGTGCTCGGCATCGTCGGCCCCAACGGGATCGGCAAATCGACGTTCGCGAAGCTGCTCGCCGGACGCCTCGAACCCGACGAGGGGAGCTTCGACGCCCGCCTCGACATCTCGTATAAACCCCAGTACGTCGAGATCGACCGCCCGATGCGGGTCGATTCGTTCCTGCGGTCTATCACCGACGACTTCGGGAGCTCCTACTGGAACACCGAGATCGCGAACCCCCTACAGCTCGATCGGATCATGGAACAACAGCTCACGGATCTCTCGGGAGGGGAACGACAGCGCGTCGCCATCGCGGCGTGTCTCTCGAAGGAGGCCGACCTCTATCTCCTCGATGAGCCCTCCGCCCACCTCGACGTCGAACAGCGGGTGCTCGCGACGCGGGCGATCCGCCGCTACACCGAAACCCACGACAAGACGGCGATGGTGATCGACCACGACATCTACATGATCGACCTGCTCGCGGACCGTCTGCAGGTCTTCGAGGGGACGCCGGCCGAGTACGGCCACGCCGGTCGGCCGGTCGGAATGCGTGAGGGCATGAACACGTTCCTTTCGAACCTCGACGTCACCTTCCGGCGCGACGAACGGACCGGTCGCCCACGGATCAACAAACCCGGCTCCCAGAAGGACAGAGAACAGAAGCGTTCCGGCGAGTACTACTACGCGCCGACCGATACGAAGTGAAACAGTCCTCGACGGAACCAATTACTGAAAGAGGCGTCGGCCGGCATTATGGTTTATTACAATAATCCGTATGAAAAACCCGGTCGAGCTACCAATCGAACGCCTCGTGGACCGCCCGCCCCGCCTCGTTCAACACCGGTCCGACGACTTCGGTAACGCCGTCGAGGATCGTCGCCGATCGAACGGCGGGGCTCTCGCCGACGAACTCGCCGATCTCGTTGCCGCCGACGCTGTAGACGACCCGATCGAATCCGGCCGAAACCATGCCGCCGGCACACATCGGGCAGGGCTCAGTACTGGTGTACATCACCGTCTCTGCGCGCTCGGATGCGGTGTGTTCACGACAGGCGCGGTAAGCGAGATGCAACTCCGGGTGCCGGCGGATGTCCTCCTCGGAGAGCACGCGGTTCGAATCGACCGCGATGACGGCGTCTTCGCGGACGAGTACGCTCCCGAACGGTCGGTCGCCGCGCTCGGCCGCCTCGCCGGCGAGATCGATCGCCCGGCGCATGTGTGACTCGTGGTCGAACGTCTCGAAGGAACTCGGCATACGGATACGTTGGGGCGAAGGGTTTTATCACTCTACCGCCGCGGTCGGACCGCATCGCGACCGGCCGTCCATCGCCGCACCGCGTCCGAGTCCAACCGTCCCATCACGACCGGTCCGCCCCACCATCGCCCCTTTTAAACCCGCCCGAGCCCCACACCCGTTCATGGCGAACCCGAACGCGAAGGGCGATCGGCGGGAGCGGGAACTCGTGACGGCGCTCGATGAGGCCGGATTCGCGGTGATGCGCGCGCCGGCCTCGGGCAGCGCGACCGAACGGGAACTTCCGGACGTCCTCGCCGGGGACGGCGAGACGTTCTACGCGGTCGAGGCGAAATCCTCCGCCGGCGATCCGATCTATCTCTCCGGCGAGGAGATCGAGGCGCTCGTGTACTTCTCGCGGAACTTCGGCGCGAAACCCCGGGTCGGCGTCCGGTTCGACCGGGAGGATTGGTATTTTTTCCACCCGGGCGACCTCTATGAGACCGCCGGCGGAAACTACCGCGTCAAAAAGGAAACGGCGCTGGCGGAGGGCACCGACTTCGCGGAGTTCACCGGCGAATCGGAGAAGGTGACTCTCGATGACATCGCCGTTTCGGCCGACGATGAGGACGACGAGGACATCCGTGAGGTCCTGGGGGCGCTCGACCGCGGCGACATCTCGGTCGAGGACGCCGCCGAGATGCTGTGAGATGTCGATAGAGGGATCGGACTGCCTGCGACGGATATGCGACGGGTGGATGCGATCCGGGGCGGGGCCGGTCACCAGTTGCGGTGTTCCGCGGCCGACGCGGTCGAAAAACACTTTGATATACTGACCTGACGGGATAGTAATCCGTGGAAGCGATCCTGTTTGTGGGCCTGTGGCTGTTCGTCGTCACCCATCTCGACACGCTGCTCGTCATCGGCGCGTTCTGTGCGGACAACGATTACCGAACCCGGGAAGTGTTTCTCGGACACTACGTCGGGTTTTCCCTCGGACTGGTTGCGGCGGTAGTCGGGGCGGTTCTCGCCGCCGAACTCCTACAGGGGTGGACGTTCCTGTTGGGAGTGGTCCCGCTCGGTATGGGGCTTTGGGGGCTGCTCCGCCAGCCGCCGGAGACGACCGTAGAGAAGCTACCGGTCGTGTCGAACTCCATCGGCCGGACCGCCGTCGTGGCCGTCGCGGGGATCGGTCTCAGCGGCGAGAACATCGCGGTTTTTATCCCGTTTTTCGCCGGGCTCTCGCCGTCCGAGTTGGCACTCATCGTCGTTGTTTATACGTTCGGTGCCGGGGTCGTCTTTCTCGTCGCGTCCGTGGTCGTATCCCGTGTCGTTGTCGATGGGATTCCCGATTTGCTCGATCGGTGGCTCGTCCCGACCGTGTTGGTACTCGTCGGCGGCTACGTCGTCTTGACGGGATGGATTGTGGCTTGAAACTCGGGGGCCACGGCGCTTAACAACGCGCCGAACGGTTAAGACCACCCCGGACGAACGGGCAGACATGCAGGCGAAGCGGGAGTATCGGGACCGAAGCGGAACGGAGGTCGCGGTGCTTGATACCCTCGTCAATCGGGCGGAGGAAGGCGCAACGGTGTTCGAGCTCCGAACCGACGTGGAGGTCGACATCGACGACTTAGAGGCCGCGCTCGCGGAACTCAAGGATGCGGGGTTGATCACCGTCGAGAACGCCGAGGGGCCGATGCGTATCTACCCGGACGAACGCGTCGTTCCCGAGCCCGACGCCGACAGCCGCGAGGAGCGGTCGTCGCTCATCGATGGCCTCAAAGAGAAGCTCGGGCTCTGAGGGAGGCGTGGACACCGACGAGACGCGGCTGTTTTAGCCCTCCAGCCTGTT